>JAABUU010000063.1_pt1 | contig 242659 bp, 302 predicted proteins | sample 5559301 | NCBI WGS metagenome assembly JAABUU01 (sample SAMN10711884, study PRJNA513360) | rock metagenome | isolation source: Antarctica rocks | place: Antarctica: Victoria Land, Richard Nunatak white | reverse complement strand
GTGAGGCTCATCAATCGATTTCAGGGATGGGCCAGGCTCCTACCTCCTCCCGCCACCAGAGGCAGCCTGGACGTCTACCAACGGCATCCCAGGCGTCAGATCGGCTGCGGAGCGGCTATCGGGGCTGAAATCGGCGATGTCGCGCTCAAGTGTGGTTCTCAATAACCCCCCTCTGTAATCCCACATGTAGGGCACGGCTGTCATCCACCGCAACAAGGCCATTTGGCTCAGCCCAGCCAGTCAACGTGCCTGCACCTTGCGAGAACACCATGCCTGCCTTGCCAGGCAAGGTGCAAGGCAGGGAACACACTGCGACCAAATTGAGGCACCAGCAGCGCTCACTGCGTCGCAGGGCTGCGGCGCGTCAGCCGCTCGTCCTGCATGCCCACGCGTTCCTGACCACGCAGGCACGCCCTCTGTGCTTCTACTGTATGGAAAGTAGGCTCAGCTGCGGCAGCGAATCCCCAGCGCTGTCCGAGCTGAGCGGGTTGCGCGAGCGGGTCCCAGAGGCCCAGCCTGGGCTCCGCGAGCACTGCTCACAGGCGCGCGGGTCAACTCGCAGTGTCTGTTAACCCGCAGGTCGCAGCGGAGCTCGTGCGAAGGACGGCATCCTCCGCTGTCACGCTCGTGGCGGGCAATGCAGTTGCCACTGGTGCGCGCCCCTGGCAGTTGCTCGCCTTGTCACATGCCTCCGGCGCTGTCACTGGTGTGCTGGGGCTGGGATCACAGCCGCATGGCGCGCGGGAGGCCCGCTCGTCAGTTACGCAAGGCCCGGGCACTGTTTTTGCTTGCGGTCCTGAACAAGCAGCCTGGCGCTGTGAGTGGTGCTGCATGCGGAGCAGCTGACCACCGCGCAGCGTCTGTGCTCACACAAAGCAGCGTGGGTGGGTGATTCGGGGCGCCTGCCGATCCTGTGGGAACAGAGGCCGCTTGTAGGGGCGTGAAACGCGGCACGACAAAGTCAGGGGGCCCGCTTCTTGCGTGGCACGCACTGGTTAGAAGCCAGCTCTGAGCGACCGGTCACCTCTCGGTGTCACGTGTTGGTCGGCACCGGTTTTGCCGGAGCCGCCAGTGGCGCCGCCTGCCAGGCGCTGACACAGTGCGCGGCCGCGGCGGCGCAGTCGCGCACGGGCCGCTGCCGCCGCATGGGCCCAGCCCGCTGGTGTGGTACTCGCTGGCGGGGATGCTGTCCGCGAGCGCGGGCGCGTGGGTGGTCGCGCTCGCCAAGTTCGCCTGGGAGCGCCTGGAGCACATCCTGCTGCCCTCCTCGCTGCAGCCGCTGCAGGCGCGCCGCGCTGCCGCCGCGCCCGCTCCCTGACTACTCGAGTGTATGCACAGCACGCCTGTGCTAGCCCAAAAGGCAGGACACTTTTGAACATCTCCTGCTGCCTTTGTCGCTGCAGCCGCTGCAGGCGCGCCGCATCGCCACCCTAGCACCCCATCCTTGGCGAAGGGCCTGCCCGGCAAGCCCTTCGCCAAGGCTGGGCGCGCGAGGCCGCGGCGGCGGCGCGGCGCGCGCGCCGGCCCCACAGCGCCTGACCTGCGCGCCGGCTGGAGCCGCGCGCCGTGCTGTCGCTCACGGCAGCAGCTGCGCGCGACCAGCCGCCCTTGTGTTCTTCGGGGCGAAGCCGCCTTGCCGTCCCCGTCTGCTGCCGCGGCCAGGGTGCTTCGGGGAGCCCTGCGGGCGCATGCGGGCGCGCAGCGGCGCGCCAAGGTCCTGGCTTGAAGGGAGGGTGGCGGGGCCGGCAGGAGCAGCGCTGGCTCCACGGCGTGGACGTCACCGGCAGCCGCTTCCTGGGCCGCCCGGAGGTGCTACGCGCGGCGCACTTTGCGGCCGAGGCGCACGCCGGGCAGGTGCGCAGGCCGCTCGGGCCCTGGCCGGCGTGTGCCGCGCGTGCGCGGCGCCCGCGCAGCGCGCTCTCGCGCCGTCCGCTGCGCCCCTGCAAGTCCGCTCGCCGACCGACGGCCGAGCAGACGCAGCCGAGGGGAGCTGAACGCCGCGCCGCTGCGGAGAGCGATCGTTTATCGGCTAACGTGAGGCTTGTGGTGTGGTGTACCCTACCCTAATCCTGTGGCGCGGCGAGCAGGTGCGGCTGACGGGCGACCCGTACGTCGTGCACCTGGTGGAGACCGCCTACATCGTGGAGTGCCTGCTGTCCGCCACGCTGGACGAGGCCGACGAGCGGTGCGCGCGCGCCTGGGGCCGCATACTCCACCCTAACGCACAGCGTGCCTGCCAAGCCGTCTCGCGCGTTTTCAACTCTGCACACGCTGCGAGGTGCGTGCTGCTGGCTGACTCGCATCAGCCCGGAGCAGGCTCGCGCGTTGGCTGACAGTCACAGTCTGGACACAGAGGCGCCAGCGGCACGACTGCTGAGCAGCCGCTGCAGCGTCCCGGCCGACCAGGGGCGCGCGGCGCGCGCAGGGTGGAGGCCGCGGTGACGGCGGCGCTGCTGCACGACGTGGTTGACGACACGGACGTGCGGCTGGAGGCGGTGGCGGCCGAGTTCGGCGCGCGCGTGGCCGGCATCGTCGCGCAGGTCAGCCAGCTGTCCAACACCAACCAGCTGCTGCGGCGGCAGCGCCGCAAGCTGGTGCGCGGCCCCATGTGCGCCCGGCTCGCGCGCCCGGCGCGGGCCGCGGGGCGGCGCGCGGCGCGCGCGCGCCCCTACTGGGGGCAGGCTCGGGCCGCCGAGCAGGAGGCAGCCCCTTGCAGCGTTGGCCCCCTTGCACGGACGCGGCCCCGACAGAACATGCTACCTCGCTCCAGCCGCGACTCCTGCAGCCTGCCTGGCCCCCGCGCGAGGGTGGACCGTAACCCTATGCCGGCGGGGCTGCAGAGCGAGATCCAGGGCGGCGCGCTGCCGGCGCTGGCGGCCGAGGACGAGGAGTGCCTGCGCACCATGATCCTGACCATGGTGCACGAGCCGCTGGTCATCGTCGTCAAGCTGGCGGACCGGCTGCACAACATGCGCACGGTGCGCGCGCGCGACAGGAGTCTCCGCTCTCTCCCTTCGACCTTTGTCCATTCTAGATAGCTTGTTTGACTGCCCTGTTCTGGTCAAAGCTGAAGCTCCTTGCTTGCTCAGCAACGGCCCACGCCCTCCCTCGCGGCGCGCCCTGCCGGTCTCGCCCTGCGGCCGTCCTCTGCGGCGAGGCTCGTGCAGCCACGGCGAGGCTCGTGCAGCCACGGCGGTCGGCTTGTGGGGAGGGGCGCGAGCGGGCCGGCGCGCGGCGCGCAGGTGTACGCGCTGCTGCTATAGGGGTCACAGTAGGGTTAGGGTCATGATAGGGCGCACATTGTGCGCGAGCGGGCCGGCGCGTGGTGCGCAGGTGTACGCGCTGCGGCCGGACAAGCAGCGCGCGGTCGCGACCGAGACGCTGCAGGTCTGGTGCTCGCTGGCGGAGCGGCTGGGCATGTTTGCGCTGAAGGCGCGCGCCCCCCCTCTCTCTCTGACACCGCGCGCGCGGGCCCCCCCGTTCCCCGCGGCCTGCGGAGCGGCTGGGCATGTTTCGCGCTCAAGGTGCGCGCCCTGGCGCGGCCGCCGCAGCCCCCTTTCGCCCCAGCCGGCCGATGCCTCCGTGTGAGAGTCATGGTAGCAGCGCTGCGCGGCCTGCAGCGCACCGCACGAGAGCAGTATCTGCTCCCCAGTGCGGCGTACTGCAGCGCGCCTGGTACCGAAAGGGAGCATGAAAAGCTGGCGCCCAGCATAAGCTGGCGCCCCGCATGTGCTTGCTTGTGGTGGGGCTTGCGGACGAACGCTCTGTGGCGGCGCGTCCAGCGCCGAAGCAGGTCGTGAGCGCAGCTCGCCGCCAGCGGGCCTGCCGGCGCGCCGCGGCTGAGCGGCCGCGAACCGGGGCCTGACGGCCCTCGGCCCCGGCGCGCCAGAGCGAGCTGGAGGACCTGTGCTTCGCGGTGCTGCAGCCGGCGGAGTACCGCGCGCTGCGGCGCGGCCTGGACGCGCTGTGGGGCCTCAGCTCGCTGCCGGCGGGCGCCGGCGAGGGCGGCCCGGCTGACGCCGCGCCTGGCGCCGGCGCGCTGGCAGCCTCTGCGCGCAGCGTCGCGCCGCCAGCCCCCGCCAGGAGACGCGGCCGCGGCGCAGCCGCCGCGCCCACCCCGCCGGCCACGCCGCCCGCTGCCTCGCTGGCCGCCGACTGCGTGGCCGCTGCGGAGCGCGCGGTCGCGGCGCCAGACCCCGCGTCGGGCTCTTCTTCGTCTTCTTTTTCTTCTTCTTTTTCGTCTTCGTCACAGGCCGCGTCTGCGGGCGCGCCCGCCGCGCGGCAGGAGGCAAACAGCGCTGTAGGCTCGCATGCGCAGCGAGGTCCCGCGGCTGCGGCGGCGAGCCGCGCTGTGGGCGCGGGCCCGCTGAGGGATAGTGCCGCGGGCAGCGCCCGGGAGCCGGCGGCGGCGGCCACCGGCGGCGATGCCGCGCGGCTGCGCGGCGGCATGGCGCCTCTGGGGCAGGCGCGAGCTGCAGCCGCGCCGCGCGGCCAGGCGGACGCCGCGGCGCGAGACGACCCGGCAGGAGGGGCTGACGCTGCGGCTGCGCAATGGCCCGCGGTACAAGAGGCAGCGCCGGTGGGCAGGCAAGGACCGTGGGGGGGTGCGTTGGAGGATGTCAGGCCTGCGCCAGCGGTGGCCAGCGGCGGCCGCGGCGGCCCGGGCGCAGCGGGCCGGGGACCCGGCGCGAAAGGCGCGGGGCCTGTGCAGGGCGGCGCGCGGCACCCCAGCGACACGCCGATCGCCGCGCCCGCGGCGTCCACGGCGGCGGCGCCCGGGGAGGCCGTGGACGGCGCCGCGCGGGCGCCGGAGCCGGCGCGCAAGCCGGCACGGCCGCTGAGCGGCGAGCAGCGGGCGGCGCGCGCGCTGGTGGCCAGCGTGCTGCCGTTTGACGCCGTGACGTTCCGCAGCCGCGGCTGCGTGGGCGCGGGCCGCGCGGGGCTGGCCGTGCTGGAGGCCTGCGCGTCCGCGCTGCTGCAGGAGCTGCGCCTGGAGGCGCAGGCGTGTCCGCGCATCCTCAACCTTTGTTCACTTGCGCTGGTCGTGATTCTGTGAGGAGAAGCGTGCGTGTCGTGAGGGTGACGGATGGGTGGGTCGCGGGCGTGGTGATGTGGCGTTCACGCCGGCACTGCCGCAGGCGCCGCGCCTGGCGGGGAGGGTGGTGGCTTTGCCCCAGCGCCGCGCAGTCCACCCACAGGAACGGCTGGCTCTGTGGCGAGCGCACTCCCCAGCACCTTCTGCATGTGAGCGCGCTGCGGACGTCAGGCACGCCGGCGAAGCGCGCGGAGCAGGGCGGCCCGGCGCCGCAGCGGCGGGCGGGCGCGCTCGGGCTCAGAGCGGCCCCGCGCGCGAACTCGGCTTCTGAGCGGCCCCGCGCGCGCAGGCGACCGGCCTGGACGTGCACGTGGAGGGCCGCCTGAAGAGCCTGTACAGCGTGCACCGCAAGATGGGCCGCAAGCGCGTGGGCCTGGGCGAGGTGTTCGACGCGCGCGCGCTGCGCGTCGTCGTCAGCGACGCCGGCGGGCAGGGCCAGGCGGCCGTGGAGGCGTGCTATCAGATCATGCCGACGGTGCAGCGGCTGTGGAAGCCCATCTTCGGCGAGTTCGACGACTACATCGTGCACCCCAAGCCCAGCGGCTACCAGTCGCTGCACACCGCGGTCGTCGGCCCCGACAAGGCGCGCGCGCGCAGGCGAACTGTTTGCCTCTTGGTGTGCCTGGGAGGTCAGGCATGGTGCCAGCTGGCCCGTTGCAGGGGCAGCCTGCAAACAGTTTTTCGCCGGATCCTGAGCGGCAAATGCGTGACCCCAGCACAGTAGGCAGGGGGCAGCGCACTGGGGAGCGCAGGTGCGCACATCCATGCACATGTTATGGAAGTGCAGAACCCTACCGAAACTCCTCTCCCCTGCACCGCCCCTGACGTGCGCGCAGCGCGCGCAGCCGCCGACGGAGGTGCAGGCTCGGCCAACCCTGACAAGGGTCGCGCGGCGCGGCCAGGTGCCCATGGAGGTGCAGATCCGCACGTCGTCCATGCACGAGGTGGCCGAGTACGGCCCGGCCGCGCACTGGGCGTACAAGGACGCGCCGCCGCCGCCGGCCGCGCCGCCGCCGCCGCCGGACGTGTCGGTCGGGCGCGCGGTCATGCGCGTGGCCGGCGGCAAGCTGCAGCTGGGCGTCGTCGTGGACGCGCCCGCGCCCAATCGCATCACCGTCGTCGTGCGCTGCGGCAGCGTGCACCTGGCGCCCAACACGATCGTGCCGGCGCACAAGTGCCGGCGCGCCCCGTGTTTTGAGGCCAGCAAAGCCGGGTCCGCGGGCCGGGTCTCTGCGGACGCCGTGCAGGCCGGCGCCGCCGTCGGCCGCGGTCCCCGACGGCGCACCTTGTCAGGTGCACATGGTGGGCAGGCAGAAGGGCGTGTTCGCTTGTGCGGCGTGCGCGGTCCAACACAGCATCACTCACCTGAGGACCGGGCTGTGGCGTCGCGGTCGCGTGTGCGGGGACAGCCCAGAAGAAGACAGGAGCGCAGTGTCCGCCGGCTCGTGCAGGGAGCCGACGGCGGGCGTGCGCGGAAAGGGACGGTGGGCTGGCCTGGCGCCATGCATGCGGGTGCGTGAGATGATAGTGGCGGCGCGGCGGGCGCGCGCAGGGAGCTGGTCGCGTACGTGCGCCAAAAGCGCTGGTGGGCGCCCGGGCACGGCAACCTGCGCTACGTGCTGGAGGCGTACTCCATGGCGCGCGATGGCAAGTGGCACCTGACCGACGTGTACAACCAGCGCCTGCAGCCGTACGTGCAGCCGCTGCGCCAGGCGCGGGCCCTACCCTATACCCTATGATTTCTCAGACTCTGGCGCAGGCGCCCGCCCAGCCGAGCTGTGCGGTCTTGCGAGGGATGCGCTCGAGCGCTGCAGCAGCGCAGGCGGCCCGCCGGCTCAGCATGCGTTGCTGAGGACCAGCGGGCCTGCGTGGCTGCTCGTTCACAGGCACGTATCCGCCGTTCCTGTAGGATGTGCTGTGCCCCCGAAGAGCTCCTGCCACACGCAGGCAGCGCCCGAGGCGGAGGCGCCCGCGGCCGTGGCCGCGCCGCTGGCGATCGGCGCGGCGGCCGCCGCGACGGGCGCGCCGGCCGCCGCGGCCGCCGCCGTGGCTGGCGCGGCCGGCGGCCTGCAGGCTGGCGGCGTGGCGGCGGCGGCGGCGGGCGGCGCGGCGGTTGGCGCGGCAGCGGCTGCGGCGGCGACGGCGGAGACTGCGGCTGCGCTCGCGGCCGAGGGTGGCGGCGACAGCGGCGAGACCGGCGCGAGCGGGAGCGCCGCCGACAGCGACTCCATGACCCGCAAGGTGGCGCGCAGCCCAGATCACCTGTTGCGATGGTATGTTATTTGAAGCACAATTCGCTATTGGGCGTGGCACTTGAGCGCCGCAGGTTCGCTCTGAGCAGTGCACTGTGTGGGTGGGCGGCTGAGTTTGCAATTATCTGGTCGGCATGCATGCAAATCCGTGATCTGCTCAATGCATTAGCATGGGTATCGGTGGTCACTGCATGTCTTGCGTATGCACATCGTCGTAAAAGCGCGCTCTGTGAACAGATTGTGCACAAGCAAGGTCTGGAGCAAGGGCAACCCTGAAGCGCAGACCCCGCACGCGCGCGCGCGCAGATCCAGCTGCTGCGCCAGCTGCTGGAGTGGGGCCGCGAGGTGGACGCGGGCGCGGGCGCAGGCGCGGCCGCCAGCGTGCTGGTCGTCATCTGGCCGCCCGGCCGCATCCAGCGCGTGCGCCGCGGTACGACCGCCGGCGACATCATCCGCTGCGAGGGCCGCATCGAGATCGAGGACCCCGAGCGCCCCGCGCTGCGCCCTGGCGACGCCGCGCTCGTCAACGTCAACAACCGGCTCGAGCCCGCCAGCCGGCAGCTGGCCGACGGTGACTTCGTCGTGCTGAGCCCGGGCCTGCTCCAGATCTAGGGCGGGTGCCGGGGCCCGGTAAGAGGCCTGTGACTTGGGGCACCTTTGTCCAGGAGGACATGTACAGGGCCCTTGGCGGTGCGTCGCTGCTCGTTGAGGGTCTTTGCAACACCAGCCGATGAGACACCGTGCGACACCGCTCAATGAGGTACCTTGCAACACCAATAAACAGCCATGGCCTGTTGCGTGCCACCCACTTGCGCTGGCCATGCAAGCGCTGGATGTTGTGTGCGGATCGACACGGCGTGCTTGGCACGGGCATGTGCACCGGCCCCAGTGCGTAGTGAGCTGCCATGTATAATGATTGATGGGCCAGTTTAGCAGTGCTGTTACTGATTGCTTGCAGCCGTGCGTGGTACTGGATGAGCGGACGGCGTGCTTGCGCACATGCGTGCCTTTGCGGTCTGCGGTCCGGGTTGGGTTGGGTAGGAAGCATGTTTGTCAGGTGTACACCCAGACTCGGGGGGCAGCACAAACCGCTCCTTTGGCTGCATCTTGCCCACTGCGGCAACAACCCGCACTGTACTATACAAGCCTTGTACTCTAGTCTTGTTGGACTAATGCAGCGCGGGCGAATACTACTAGTGCAGCTTTGCGCTCACAGTGCAAGCTGTTGTTTCACCTGAGGTGAAGTCCCAGGCCACACATGCATTGTTAGGGTAATTGTAAGAATAGCCGCAGGAGCTGAGCAGCCTGACATACAAACACGCACAGTGTTACACAGTGCATGCTGTACACCTATTCATGCTGCGACTGCAGGCACACCTACAGTCTCGTTACGGCGACTTTGCAAGTATTGGACCCACACTTCATGTGCTGCACTAAACGGGAGTCGTTGCAAGGCCCAACACTGAAGCAGCTGCAACAAAAAAACATAGCGCGCGGCATTTTCAGATACCCTCAGATCAACATTCTGTGACGAAATACCGCTGCAGACCACCAGTGACGCAGCCTGAGCACTGCATGCGCAAACCTGAGAGCGAATGATGTCACAAGGCGCCCCTTGCCTATCACTGCTGGCGCAGGCCTGGTAACAGGAAACTATCCTGCAACTAACACCGCAGCCTGACTGCTGGGTGCGCGCCAACCAAGGTCAGCGAGGCAGTGTGTCCGCGACCCGCTTTTCTATCAGGTCCACCATCAGCGGGTCGATGCCTGCGCGGCCAGCAAGTTGCTCGCCTACAGCAGATATGTAAGATCTAGAGCTGGTGCACAACGCAGTCTGGAACAGTCACAAGCAGCACAGAGCAGCCAAACAAGGTGAATTTCGCCGCCAGCTGAGGGGCAGGCAGCACCTCTGCACGCGACGTGGCTTTGCTTAAAAGCAAGCACTATGCGCTGCGCTGGCAATACAGGCAGGTGTGGGAGCACGCGCGTCTCACCTATGGGGTCAGCGACTATGCACTCAATGCCTGGGTGCTCGGCCTGCGCCGAGGCGACGAGCGCAGGTATGTCCTCCGTGATATGGCGGCCCCGCGACAGAAAGTATGGCGCCACCACAACGCGCTTGGCGCCCGCTGCAGCGCACTTTGCCACCGCGTCGGCGATGCTTGGCCGCGCGAGCTCCATGTGCGCTACCTCCACGTGTGACCTATGCGTCTTCTGCCTGCAAGCAACATGAAGCTGCGGAAACGCAACGCTGGGCAGGCTACACGGTAAGCTTGAGCCAGGCCCAGCCCTGGGCCAGCCTGCACAGCGGGTAATTCTTTTAACTCGCGCTCTACAAGCATGTCAAGGAAAGAGGCAGGCAGCACCTGTACAGCTCTGCAAAATCTTCCAGCATCCTGTTGGCCTCCGCTCGCTTGGACCCGTGGTCTACAAGCACCACAGCAAGGCCCTCCTCTGAGTCGCCACGAAGCTCAGCTGACAAGCTGCCCATGCTGCGACTTACAGCTGCCGCTACGGGCCTCCTGCAGGGCCACCTTGCTTGTGGGGCTCTGCACAGTAAGCGCCGTGGTTGCGGCCTGATTGAGAGTGAGCAGTGCCGGCACAGCTGCGTGCCTCTGTAGGCCAAAGGCGCTTTCACAGCGCTGCGCAGCATCCTCAGCGGCCCTGGCGGGCGCCAGGCATCAGGCAAAGAGAAGTGTGTGGTGATAACAGGACACTGCTTATTGCTAAAGGCCACTGTGCTATGCTAAGCTGAGCATATGTTGTGCTGTAAGCAGGGGCTGAACTGTGTTGAGACAGGCTTTGCCAGCCAAACTTGGCTAATGTTCAATGCTTGCACAAGCAGCTATGCCACAACCAGCTACGGTGGGCTTGCTTCTGTGAGACTGCCCTATTTATTTTTTCATGCATGCCAGCTAGACACGCTCCAGCATTGGACAGGGCCTCATGAGGAACGGCTCCTGCATGCGACACGGCACGCAGGCCTAAGGCGCGCCGCGTTTGACTCAGGCCATTCAGCACATGGCCGGTGCTCCTCAGCATGCATGGCGGACTCGCGGCAAAGCGGCGAGCAAGTCCAGCCCAAGCACAAGCTCCACACCCAAAGCGCAGGAGGTATGGCTCAAGCTGGGGTGCGACCGAGTCACAGGCGCGTCAGCCGCCGGCGCCCCGGTGCTTGGCCTGGCCGGCGCCCCGCCCATGCTTGGGCCGCCCCGCGGGCGTGGCGCCCGTGGCCGCGTGGCGCGCGAGCGCTCGCTGCACCCGCTGGTACAGCGCCTGGGCGCGCGCGCGTCGGAGCTTACTCGCGGCGCTGCCCCCCCCCACGCGAGTCAGGCACCGGGCGGACCAGGGCGGTGGCTGCGCGCGCTTGGCCTGTCTGCCACTGGCGGCGCATTCAGCAGCAGAAGTGCAGACCTGTGTCACACTGTAGTGGCTAGGCATGCGGTGTAGCGACCACAGGCAAGGAACGCCCCTGCCCGGACTCCTAGGCCAGCTTCAGCCCTCTGGCACGCATGCATGTTCAACCTTATGGATTTAACCACATGGCCGTGAAAGGTGCATGACCAGGCGAGGTCGTAGGCCTGCGGGCAGCTGGGAGACATGCAGCTCCGCGCACCTGGCGGTCCAGGACGGGCTGGTCGTCGTCCTCGTCGCTGCCGTCGCCAGCGCCGTCGCCGGCGCCGGCCGCCGGCGCCGGCGCGGCCGACGGCGGGTCGATGGCGAGCGCGGCGGCGGCCTCGCCGGCGCCCGGCGCCGACGGCGGCGCGAGCAGCGCGCGCGCGCGGCTCTGCTGCCCGGGGCCCTCCGCGACCACCTTGGACACGTACGCCTGCAGGGCGCAGACGAGGAGCCGGGCTGCCGTGTGTTGCTCATCGGCACAAGTCATGTGACAAGCTGCAGGCCTCAAGGCCATGCGTGAGTGATGCTCATCCAGCTTCACAGCATGCACCTGTGCCGGCGCGCCGCCATGCAACAGGGCTCTGCTGATCGCATCAGGGCATGTGTGCCATTCAGGCATGCTACTATGGGGCCTGCTGCTTCACTGAAAAGAGGCTGCTCACTCCATGCCGCTCAGGGAAGGGATGACCGCACGCCTACGTCACAAGCAGCACTCTGTCAGGGTCACACAAGCTGCGCTCTTGTCGTAGGACCATGCCGACCTTTTGCTCTAGCGCACGCGCGCCTGTATCAGCTCGTGCGTGCGCTGCTCCAGCACGCCCAGGAACGCCATGAGGCTGGCGTCGGTCGGGCCGCCACTGCCGAGCAGCGCGCGCACCGCTGGCGTGTCGCAGCCCGCGCGCTGTCCCCGGGCGCACGGCTGTGTTACCAGCGTCAACAGATATATCTGCAACAGATATATCTCCCTGCCTCACCCTGCTGGGCTCCTGAAGCGGGCGCCAGTGGCGAGCAATCGACTTCTGCTGGGCCGGGCGCCCTGCTGCAATGCGCGCCCAAGCAGAGAATGAATGTTCCGGGCAGCTCCTGCCTACAATCTGGTTTACCCAATCACGGACGTCGAGCAACACGCTTCACATACAGGTCGCCAGACAGCCCGCCGAGGACCGGGCGCCGCGCGCCTGCCACAGCGCCGCCAGGCCCTCGCGCAGCCGGGTCGTGCGCAGCACCGCCGCGTCGCGCCGCGCCTCCAGCGCGCCCGCGGCCGCCTCCGTCGCCGCCAGGCGCTCCTCCAGCTCCTGTCCACCCAGCAGCGCCCTCCCTCGCGTGCATGCATCTGTGGGGGGCTGCATGCCCCCAAGCTCGCTGTGCAACTGCAGCACTCCGAGGAAGCGCCCCTTGCGCAGGTCACGGCACAGCGCGCACCAGGTGCTACACGGGCAGCACGCTGTCTGCGAGCCTCGCTGGAGGCCGCACGAGCCGTGAGCGTACCTGCACGTCCTCGGCGGCAAGCCGGCTCGTGCGCTGGCGTCAGGGCAGGCGCTCCTGCTCATGCGTGCGCCCTGCGCGCCTCCCACGGGGGATGGACCCGCACAGGGCCGCGGGCGCGCCCGCGCGGCGGCCTGGCGGGCGGCCTCGGCGGCCGCGGCGGCGTCGCCGGCGGCCGCGACCTCGGCGCGCAGCTCGCCGGCGGCGGCCTCCAGCGCGTCCACCTCCGCGTTGACCGCGCCGACGTAGCCGAACAGGCGGAAGTTGGCGTCCTCGCCCGCCACCAGCGCCGCCGCCAGCGCGTCCATGTCCGCCGCGCCTGCACGCATGTTTACTAAAGCGTGAGAGAGCGCCTTTTGCAGTGTAAACATTGGCGTCCTCGCCCGCCGCCAGCGCCACCCCAAGCGCGTCCATGTCCTCCGCGCGCCTGCACCCAGTGTGGTCGTTAAAGCATGAAAATAAGCCTTGTGCAATGATGTTAGCATCCTTGCACCCGCCGACCACTACCGCCACCGGCGCGTCCTTCTCCGCCGCACCTGCATTTACTTTTTTTCAGAAGCGTGACTTAAAAGCCTGTTGTGCTGATATGGCATCCTTGCCTGCCGCCGCCGCGGCAGCCACCCTGCACATGGGGCCGGCAGGGCGCGCGCTGGTGGCCGCCAGCGCAGCACCACTCTGCGCATGGGGCCGGCAGGGTGCGCGCCCGTGGCTGCCAGCACAGCGTCGAACGCGGCGCCGAGCTCGCGCAGGCGGTCGGCGGCGGTGGCGCCGCCGCCGCGCGCGCCGCCGCCCGAGGCACCCGGGCTCGCCGTACGCCGACGCGGCCCGACCTCGCTGCTCAGCACGGTCGCCGTCTGCAGGTCGCGCACCTCGATCTCGCGGTTGCGCTTGGCCTCCTGCACGCGCGCGCATCGAGCACGTGGGTATAGGATTTGGGCACACTCTGCAACTGCCAGCATGCACTGGCTAGGGTTTGAACACGGCGCAAACCACGCAGTCCGCGCATGTGATTTATGGAGTGCGCATGCAGGTTCGGTGACCGGGGGCGGCGCACGCGCTGCCGGCGTGCGTGCTCCAGCAGCTGCGTGAGCTGGCGCCACTCTGCCTCTGCGTTGGCCTGCTCGCGGTCGGCCGACGCCTTGAGCCCCCCGGCCTCCGATTGCGCAAGCTCGCGGCCCGCCCCGGCCGCATGAGCCTGCAGGGCAGCAGGCCCTCCCTCCACCTCCTCATGCTATCCGGATTATCCCTCACATGCTATCAGGATTATCTGACAGCCTGTATGCCTTGCGGACCGCAGCAAGGGAACTATGCTGGCTCAGATGCGGTCGCAGCGGGTGAGCCTGTAAGCGGACGGCGCCGCGCCTCATGCAACAGCGCGGCCAGGCAGCGGCGCTGGCCGGCAAGGCCGCGCTGCAGCTTGCGAAGGGCCTCGTCCAGCGCCAGGCGCTCGCGGCGCAGCGAGTCGACCACGCCGCGCAGCGCGCGCGTCTCTGCGCGCCGCGCGTTGTGCCGGTGGCAGGCGCCCTCCAGCCGGTTTTCCAGCGTGCGGATGTGCTTCTGCATCTGCGCGCGCGCCGTGAGTTGAAGTAGGGTATAGGGCTTTCCGCGCAGCGCGCGCGTGCCGGCGCGCCGGCCGGTGTGCCAGTGGCAGGCGCCCTCCAGCCGGTTGTCCAGCGTCCGGATGTGCTTCTGCATCTGCGCGCGCGCTATGCGCCCGATGGGCTGCGAGCCCGCGCATGCACGCGAAGCAATGGCATCCCCACAGGCTGGTGTGCGACTGCATCTGCGCGGCGCAGCGCCCGCAGTGGCACTGGCTGCGCTGGCGATGCCACTCACGCCCACCCATCCGTTTGTCAGCCTGCTGGTGTGCATTTGCCGTATGCGCAGGTTGGCAGCCTGCTGGTGTGCATGCGCCTGTATGCGGTCGCGCAAAACCCTCTCTGCTGCATGACATGGCCTCCCCACGCTATCTTGGGCACAGCTTGGCTGAGGTGCGTCTGCCCTCCGCAGGGCCCCGAGACTACTACCTGCGGTCCTCCTCCGCGATCGGCAGCCCTGGTGGCGGACACGCATCACAAGCTGTGGACCTTGCTGAGGTTGCTGCGGGCGCGCAGCAGCCTGCGTCTGGCCACGTCTGCACACACCGCAGTGCAAGAACGTCTGCCGCTCTCTGCTTGGTCGGCCACACCATAAAGGAGCGACACAGGTTTCTGCAACTTGAAGCTTGTCCTTTGCAGGCGGGCATGCCGTGCGGACTGCACATCGGGCATCCCGGAGCGCCTGCAGGTGCTCGCATGCGGCATCTACCTACCCTCTAATCACAGTGAGGGTAAGTACTTGACACCCTGACGTGCCTGCAGGTCGCCCTCGCGCGCGGCGTTTACGCCGCCCATCGCCCGGCGCTGCGCCGCCACGCGCGCGCGCAGCGCCGCCAGGCCCTCCTGCAGCTCCAGCGTGCGCGCGCGCTCGGCGCCGATCTGCGCGCGGGGCATAATCGAACAGTCTGCAGGCAAAAGTATGGCTCTGTGACAGAGGTGCAGGAGAACATCGGCCGCAGCTGCAGCAGCAACAGATGCACAACAGCACAGCAGAGAAGGGTCCTTCATGCATAGTGCAATCCCATGCGGCTCCTTGCTTTGAGGCCCTGTCAGCAACATCCATCTCCAGCAGAAGAGTGCGGGCTCACGTGCGGAAGAGTCTGCGCTGTCTCAAGAGGGACGGCCGTGTGGCTGCACAGACCGCTGTATTTCTGCGCGTGTGTCACCGCTGGGGTGGCACCTTCTGGTTGTAGACCTCCGACTGCTCCTGCAGGCCGGCGATGGCCGCCGCGGCCGCCGCAGACGTGGGCGCCACGCTGAAGCGGTTCTCCAGCATCACCTCCTCCTTCAGCAGCGCATTGTCCGAGCGCAGCCGCTCTATGGCGGCGCTGCGCGCTCAGCGCAGGCGAGGCAACGCTCATCACACTCAATTTTGTTGCAGTGAATCCTCCGGCAGTGAAGTGCTCGCCCACCGTGGCTCCCTTGCTGTGCCACACGTGAGAACTGTATGGCCATATGGATGATGTACAGGCCGAAGTGATGTTCAGACAGAGGACTTCTCAAAAGGGACTCGGTTCGACTACCTAAATCTGTTTATGCTGGATTAGCCCTCCAAAGGCAGCAGCCCAGTTCCAGGCTACCAGGGCTTTCGCGCGGGTCGGAGAAGTGTGGTGCAGGGCGCTGGGCTGCAATGAAAGCAGTACCAACAAGCTGTCGCCGCAACACGCTTGGCGCACCGTTGCTTGACAAAGAACTGCTGCGTCTCCGCAAAGGGCTGCGCGTCCATGAAAGCCTGCTTCCCTGCGCGGCAGCGCCTGTTCAGGCCACTGCGGAGCACCAGAGCCACCGAGGGTCAAGCACGAGGTGCGTGCGTACGCATAGCCCCAGGCATTCTGTAGCGTGTACAGCAGGCTACAGCGCCTCTTCTAGGAGAGTCAGCACGTCCCGCCTGAAGCGGATAGGCAGAAGCACACGAGCTGCGTTAGTGCGAAACCAGGGCAGGGCAGGGAATAACAAGCGCCCTGTGTCGCCCCCTGCCACCAAAGTTGTTGCGCATACCTCCTAATCATACTTGCTGAATGTCCAATGACGTGTGAGAGGAGTGGTGTTAGCGGCGTACAGCATGGGTGCTAAGTGCGGTCCACGCTCCTGGGTGTTTAATAAGAAGTTTAGCGTGCAGCTCACACCACGGTAACGGAAAGCCTGTTGCATACTAGTTAGGTAGCACTGCCGCACTACCCGCCCTACCAGGCACCTTGCACGTTTCAGGTATACCTGCGTCCCGGCTCAAGGGGCCTCTGCGGTCACAGCGGAACAGCGACAAATGGAGGCAAAGGACTGGGAGCAAGGGCCTCTGGAGCTTCCGCGGCTGCGGGAACGTGCGCGCTTCTATGCGCTGCGTGCGCACGCCGCGGAAGACCTCGTTGGTGGCCGCCCTGCCCTGCCTCTGCCCCCACCTCTCTATTACGGACTCGGAGCCACAGTCGTTTGAGGTACCGTAGACGAAGGCAAGGCTTGGGCAAAGGCCTGAGTTGTTTGGCTGTTTGGACGCTAAGGGAAAGAGGTCCCGCACATGCCCACAGTGACTGGTAACCGTTGAAGCACACCAGTGTGGTGTTCTCCCACTGTGAGCAACTCGCCATGAAACTGCTATATTGCAAGCTACTCCGAGTAGTGAAGCCTTCAGTGTTACTCCAGCGCTGAGGAGCTCCACGTGCGCGCAGAGGGCCTCGACGCGCTGTTGGACAGCCCGCTCGGCCGGCGTGTTGCTGCGACGCCAGAGGAGGACTTGGCGTCGCTGCTGCTCAACGACGCTTACAAGCCAAAAATGCACCGCCTGTATGCGATGTTCTACGGCGGCGTCACTGCCGACTTTGTGCTCAACGTGCGGCGCACGCCGTTCCCGCTCAAGCGCATCCGCGCCGAGGTATGTTGCGCCCGTGGGAAGTTGCTCACTGTCCTCGCCGCCTGTGCATACCTTGACGCCGCGCCTGAGACCAGGCTCACAGGGCAGATGCACAGGAGGCTGTTGTCACCCTCTGGCACCTTGCTGCTGCCTCCTTGCCGAGCTTGCCGACCTTGAACAAATGTCTCTTCCGCTGCCGTGGCGTCCATTCCTGGTCGAACAGGCTTGTTGTGCTTTGAAGAGGCGTGGCAATGTAAGTGTGTAACACCAGGGGCTTCAAAATGAGCTGAAATGCTGTTGAGGCTCTATTAACGACTGCTGTGGGACGCCAGGACCCGGAGCTGTGGGCGGAGTTTGAAGCGGCAGTAGCTGGGCTGCAGCGCATCTCGCCTCTGACGGATGAGGTCGTAGACGTGCTACGCCTGCACTACGACTTTGACGTGCCCGCGGTGCGGGCCTGCTGTGGCTGCCCTTACAGCAGTCGCATGCCTCCCTGAAAGTCTGCTTGGAGGACAGCTGAGCTTGAGTGATGGTACAGGCAGGCATTGCTTTGTGACGTTCGCCATGGTCGGTCTGTTCCTGCTTACTGCTAGTATGGTCCTGTGACAGGTCTTATGCATCAGTCATCTTACCTGCCGGGTATGTCGACCTGCCTAGAGAATGTATATTGCAGACACCTGGGGAGCCTGCCGTAAGGCAGCATGTTGTACAGCACAGCTAAGATAAAGTCTTCTTTGCATGAAGAAGAGCTGTTCAGCTTACACGCTGACAGACCACCTGCTCATGGGTATGCATGCGCGCATGTGTGCCCCCAGGCGATGCGGGAGCGTGCAGCCGCATATGGCGTTGCACCCGGGCATTGGGACGAGTTGGCTAATGGCGAGCATGCTTTTATTGCCCATGGTGCGGTCCGTTGTGGCGAGCAGCCATATATATAAGTTGTGGTTCTTCTCCACACACCGATGTCTGATCTGCTGTCTGACCAATTTTTTCCTAAGGATGTCACGTGCAGCCAGTGTGCCCCGGTGAAAGTGAGCAGGCCAGCAGTGGGGTCGGCATGATGAGCTGCATGGAGCAGAGGGGCCGCGCTTCTGCCTGCATAGTAGTGGTCTGATGTTGCCCTGCAGCTGGCCCAGTCCATCTGTGCACATGACAGCTAACCGGAATGACCTTGACACGCCATGTGGTTACTGCATTGCTCTGCAGAGGGGCTTGGTGCCACCTGCTCTGCATGCATCATCTAGCACCCCAGCAAGTGAGCGGGTGGGCCCTGCAGGCCCGGTGGAGGCTGCGTCGCACGTTGAGACCTCGGTGACACAGCTCGTCCAGCAGTTCACCATTCGTGCACAGGCGCGCGTTGCTGCCTACTCCCCGCACTTGGCATCTGAAGTGGAGTGCGACCTAGTGCTCTAGCTCACGCTGAGGCAGCATACTCTGTTCTCCTATCGAGGCCTCTCCTCTTGAGAGTAATTCATGTTGGCCAGCAGTATAGGCAGGGTCATGTGCAGCTGCGCTGCAGCTTGCCGTGAGTTTATGGTGCGCTAAGCCAGCTGTGCTGGACGTGTGCTTGTCGCTCTGCGTGCGGCTCGTGTTGATTCTGCTGGCCATGGCACGTGCCATGTCATATTCTATCAGGAGCAAATTGTCTGTCAGAGCATCAGAGCTGGCGGATGCGCTGCCACAGGTGCGGCACCTGTTCCGGCAGCACGGCGTCCGCATCGACCGCACGGAGCGCGTGGCGAACGCGCTGGGCAACCTGGCCGGCGTGGCCACGCGCCTGCGCGCGCTGCCGCACGGCGTGAAGGTGCCTCCTGAGCAGGGCAGAGGCGTTGGTGCAGGCCTGTTGGCCTATTTTATTGTCAGCTACTGATTTCTTGCAGTGCCTTTCAGCAGGTGCATCCTGCATGCACCTTGTTCAGGGATAGCTGTGTTTCCCAGCTTTACATGAGGTAGCAGTCCCAGCTTACACCTGCCAGCTGTATCATCGCCCTGTATCAGCTTCAGGTACCAGTGCACAGCACTGTGCTACAGCGCTAAGGCTGGGCACCGGCAAGCGCGCTGACAGCTCTTGTTTCCAGGCATCTTGCTGACGCACATGTCGTGTACTGTGCCTGGTGTGTAGTTGCGTCGAGTGGCGCTCTGCCACTGTAGACATGCTCAGGCTGCGCAGTGCCATGCATGCGACATGCCTGATAAAGTGTGTGCGCTGCAGACGGCGCTATTTGCGGGGCGGCGCGCGACCGATCGCGGCTTCCTGCTGCTGCAGAACCTGTTCTGCCAGCGCCACCTGCCGGGCTACTCGGGGTCGTCCTCGGTGTACGCGGTCACGCTGCTGGAGCGCGCCATGCGCGCTGAGGGCATCCCCGTGGCCGAGCGCAAGGCCGCCGTGGGTGCGCTTCTGCGGCGCGGCGCTCTTCGTATTGGCTCATATACATTGCCTTTGACGAGTATGAGAAAGTGCCGGTTTGAGTACTGTGAGTGAAGCCCCATGGAGGAGCGTGCCATTGGGGATATGTTGGCAGGCTCATTGGCTTAGAAAATGTGGTCTGCAAGGTCAAGAACAGGTGGTGCCTGTCTTGCACATGGGCAACATGTGGAACCACATATGCAGTTGCTGTTGTGCTGGCTATGTTGCTTGTGGCAGACTGTGAGGTGAGGGCAGTCAGTCTCAAGGGTGACACGTGGGGGGTGCGGCGCGGCCAGTGCGCTTGACGGGCACGCTTGCACACGAGGTCATGAGCATCACGGGGCAGCTGCTGGCGTGCTTCGACGATGAAGCCGCCTTCCGCCCCACTCCCTGCCACCCCGCTGCGCCCTGCTGCACCAGCCCCGCCGGCGATAGCCAGTGCAACGGTACGGCGGCCGCCGCCGCAGATACCAACGAGGGCAGGGAGCGCATGGCCTGCGCGGATGGCCAGCAGAGCGCGCGCACCGGTGGCCAGGCCTTAGACCCTAGCCATGCGTGGGAAAATGGCACACCCGAGGCGGGAGCCCCCAGCGGCGGGAGCGGCAAAGCGGGGCCTGTCCCTGTGTCGGCGCTGCTGGCGCACCTGCTGTTTCTGCGCGCAAACGGCGGCCTGGCCGGGGCGACTGCGCTGGCCGACACGTTTGGCACGGCCGCATTTGCGGCCGCGGCGGCCGCCGCGCGCGTGCCGGACGAGTTTATAGAGGACATCGCCCGCCTGCACCCGACCGAGCCAGCAATTGTGCCCGGCGCGCACACAATGTGTCATGATCCAGCTTGTCTCGTTGACATGCCTTGAGAGTGTTCTGAACCTAGTTTGCTTACCCTGATGACATGTGCGCTCAATAGTGGGGCGTCATGCTGATCAACCTAGCGGACCATGAATGCTTCGTATCGCGGCCTGTAGGCCGTGCTAGCCCTGTAGGCCCTGCTAGCCATTGCAGCGCACATAGCCATTTGCCACTAGGTGCGCAGACTTCCTGCAGTGCCTTCGTCACACACAAGCCTGGTTACCCTGGCTGGTTTGATGCGTCGTGTGGAGCTCAGTCCCGTGGTGCAGGCGGTCGCGTGTTCGACCTGCTGCACGTCTGGCGTGTGGACTCGGGCGATTATGCGACAGTGGCGGAGGAGATTGTCCAGGCCTGGGAGCGCCGCGCAGCGGCCGCGGCGGCTGAGCGGCCGCCGCGGCCGCCGCCGCCGCGCCCGCGGCTCATGCACAGCAACCTCAAGGATGTTGAGATGGTGCTGGAGGTGTGCAGGTGAGCCCGGAACCACTTCTGCCTAGTGTCCTTGGTGAACCTGCCAGGAGCCTGCGCTTGCTCTCATCAGCGCGCGTGAGATGCCTCCTGCACATTTCTAGGCATCAGCAGGAGTAACTTGCCACCGTGGCAGTCCGCCAGGACGCAACCAAGCTGTATAATCAAGTTTTGTTGGTGTTGCATCTCTGCTTAGCAGCAGTCATCAGCATTACATTACACCTCGTCATGCTCAGCAAGCATGTCAGCAACCGAGGAGACCACATCCTCCTTGTAACCCACCCCTTTTCTGACACGCCTGCCCTTGTAGCCTGCCGGAGCGCATACGACCATCGGTGTGCGCGTTCGGCGGACTGGCTGACGGCTTCCTGCCGTTTGACGTTGGCGGCGGCCGCGCCGAGCGGCTGACGCTGGCCAGCGTGGTCATGAAGGCTGTGCAGGCGCGCTGCCCCCTTTCAGTGCCTGCAATAGCCCGTTGCAGACAGAGAGAAATGCACCGGCCAGATGTTCAATGCCAGCCTGCATGTGCCACGCCTTGGAGACATGCAGCAATGCTGCGCCAACTTCGGTTAGCTGCAGTGGGCGCCAAACAGGTCTGCATTTCAGGTGCGCGGTGTGTGCGCGTTCTTTGCTGTTCAGTTGCTTTTCCCTGTTGCTGGAGAGCATCCCGCCTCTGCATCTGCTATGCAAGACCGTGCGCCGGGCAAGGCTCCTTGCAGGTACCTCCACAAGCAGGTTTGCTTGGGCGCAGGCTCATGCGCCCGAGTGCAGCGCGGACCGATGCATGGATTGCGCGGGCAAGCTGGGTGACGACGCCAACAAGGGCAAGGCACAGGTGGCGCCCTTGCTAAGTCTGATTGCTAATGTGACACTCTTGTGATTGGCGCTCTTGCGCCGGCAGCATCAAACACGCTATGCCCTTGCAGACCGGGACGCCTTATGCTTACGTGCACATTGGGTATGGAGGTGCTTGCACTTGAATGTGATGTCATACAGGTCACTTAGTGCCCACTCATGTGTGGCAACACAGCTCATGCATACACGTGTGAAGTCTGATGTCATCTTACATTACCTTGCGGGGGCGCAGGTGGACCCGCGGCTGCCCGAGGCTGCGCAGGCGCGCGTGCGCGCACGCATGGCCGCCATGTTTGAGCAGCGCGACCCGGACGCCGAGCGCGTGAGCGCCACGCTCGCGGCCATGTACCATGCGGTCACGCGCGAGGGGCTGCTGGGCGAGCAGCCCTCGCTGTAGGCACCGGTGCCCAGGGAGCGCTGCCAGGTTTGCAGCTACGCATGTAGGGGGCGGCTGAGCACAGGCAGGGATCATGGTGAGGTGTAAAGACCCAGGCCTGGATGCGGAGCGCTGACAGACTGCTAAGCGCTGTGTGTTATTGCCTTGAGTGACATCTTCTGGCACCCGTAATTGGCATACAGGAAATGTGCTGGCCTTGACGGGGGGAGGTGTGCACGGCAGACGATTGTCTGACGTGTGCGCCGCATCACTTGATGTACTGCGGGACGGGAGTGAACGCACGCCGCTCATGTTGCTACTGCTCTGTGATACATGCACTGGGCTCATCAGCCGGCACATGCACAGTCTGTGTCCAATGTATAGTGGGCTAGAACTGCTGAATAGATAGGCAAGCCAGCTTTACACTTACCTACGGGTGCCAAAGCACACCGACAGTGCGATTGCAATATCTGCATGGCAGACTGACTTCACTTCCTGCTCTCTGTCTAGGTAATACAGCTTGATTAACAAACGAAGCAAAATACAAGCGGCCACAAGAACCGTGCTGGAAGGGTTTACTACAGTAGCTGCATTGAGCCGCTCCAGCTTGGGCTCAGGGATGACAGAGCCTGCATCACCAGCAACGCCCATACGCATACCAACAGAAGGTGTGTGCAGTCCCGCTAAGCACTGCCCTCATATGGATGCCTTGATACTTTGGCAGAGCATGGGACCTGCGCTCGAGCACCATTATTCGGTTCAAACCAACGACTGGGCAGGGGCCATGGAATGGTGCGAGGTAGGACCTCATGTGAGGTAAAACATCACACCGCCCCATGCCCCCTGGCTACTTGTTAGTTCGATGTGAACAATAGTCAAGCGCGGGTGCGATGTGCTGCCAAAATACCAAGGCACCGCATTTTTTCTGCCATTATCTGCGAACATCACAATCCTGCTGAATGTGAGATTGCGCCATGTGGCTCCTGCTCAGCTCACACGCTGCTGCATAAGCACGCTTCTGCAAGCACATGTAACTTGAAAAAGCTTTGACTATAGACCTGATCACACCCACGCCCAAAAAATGAGCCCATGCAGGGGCGCTGCTGGGCATTCCAGGCCGACACCCATCCGTCTCGCCTTCCGCGTCCTGCAGTCCTTGACATAAGGTTTCAGCCCTTGGAACAGATCTCACCACTCTGCATGTTTGACGCTTGGCATAGTGTACAGGAACATACAGAATTCAAGCAGGCCCGCTGCTGCCCGTATGTCTTCAGGTCTGCGCCTGGCGGGCCCCAGACAGGTACCAGACGCATGTGCAGCCCTGCAGCTTGGCACGCTGCGTATGTGTTGCCGGAGGGCAGAGTCACTTGTCGTCTGGCGACCTCCGTACTGCGCGTCTTGCTGGACGCCTGCTCGCGATACATCTCCGCCATCTGCGCTGCCAGTTACACGTACTTTAGTAGTTCAAACAGCTGACATGTGTGCCCAGTTCGCAGAGACATAAGTCATTTGCATGCATGCATTGCCGGCAACAAACGGCACATGCATGAGCTCTGCTGAGCGCATGTGAATTGCTGAGCTCGCAAAGCCTGTGCAGCAGCGCAGCCGACGCGCACCAGCCTACAGCAGCTGACGAAAGCAGTGCATCGAACGCGGCGGCAGCAATCGCGCCTGCTCGGCAAATGTGGCGTCCTCAGCCGACCTACTGTTGCGCACGCACATCCGGCGCGGGGAGCACAGGCTGCTATTACCACACGGGTCCGGCAAGTTGACGGCCGCGCGGTGCTCCGTACATGGCAATGCATCGTCCTTCAAGGCAGCATTAAGCACAGATGAGCGAATTGACCAGGCGCAGCGGGCTCTGATGCGCATGAGCTCTCAGGTGCCGCAAGGCACCGGATGTATGGTTTGACGCGCGCGTAGTGTGCGAAGTCAACGCGGCCAGCCAGGCCGTGCACCAGGCGGCCATTGGCTCGGCGCACCCGTGTGATGGTAGCAGCCTGTGCGCTGTTTCGCGCGAGACGGCCAGGCCGGCCGCCTTGATCTTGCACACCACGCACGCGTCAAACTACACGTCCGGCAGCTTGCGGTACCTGCCACGGAGAGCTCATGCGCGTTAGAGCCCGCTGCGCCTGGGTGCACGCGCGCCTCTGTGCTTGATGCTGCCCTCATGCGCTGCCCTGATGCTGCCATGAGCACTACCTCAATGCTGCCCTGATGGACGGGCCACTGCCATACATGGACAGGCCAGCCGCACTGACTGGTGTCCTCACCGAAGACTGAAAGCATGCGCCCGCGCTCAGCGCATGCAGCCGCGCAACACGCGCGCATACTACCAGACTATGGTTGAAGATAAGGAGAGAAGATGTCCCAGCAGTGACCGCTGAGTAGGCGCGCGCCTCTTGAAGCCGCACAGGCCGTCACAAATGCCATGGCGTGTCACGAGGTGCTGAAGGGCAGGTTGCCCGCATTTCTGACAGCTGGGACGAATCCGAGATGCCCCGGTCACAAGGGTGACGCTGAAAATCAACATGCGCTGCAGCAGAGCGCCACCTATATATTTGCCTGTCATCATGGGCCCACACGCCTAGATAGAAACAGACAATCTTCAGTAGGCCCGGGGTTGCATACATGTAGAGCTGGCTTGGCTCGATTCTGACATGCGCCGAGATCTGCTCGCTCAGCTGGGTAGCCTGCTCCTCTGCAGAGCACGCTGACTTTAGACGATTAGCAACTGAGCCGAGCTCCGACAAGGAGCAGGCACTCCAGATGGTCGAGCGGGTCTTGGCGTATGTCAGGTTGGAGCCGAGCCGGTCCTACATGTATGCAGCACCCCCTCCGAGCGCCCGCCCCTGCCCGCACATGTGCGCTGCTTGGCAGCCCCACAAATAGTTACAGACATGCATGCACCGCGCGGAATGCATTCATTGTACAAGTGAGCAGCCATGTATCACACTGCCAACAGCCAGATAGCAACATGCATGGCATGGATTTTGCACTGAGTGCATCATCCAAACTCCCCAGCTCCATGTTCAGAAGGCCATGAGAGGACGGGAGCAGTGTGCCAGCACAAGATCAAACGCCTGCCCAGGCGCAATCACTGGGCTCATGCAGCGCCATGATTGTTTCCAGCGGTCACGGAGCACGGCACCGCCACAGTGGCTGAAACGGATGGCGCTTTATACGGGATACGCACTAGTCCAGCCAGGCGCCGATGACGGCCACGTCGAGCATGCACTCCGTGCCGGCAGGCTTGTTAGCCATCTGCTTTGTCTCATGGCATGTCCATCTCAAGCTGCCATGCACCCAGTGAATGCAGCAAGCGCACAAGGCGAGCCGCAGCGATGGCGTACTGTGTATGCCGGTCGTCGGGGCAAGCGACTGCCTGACAGGAGCTTGGGCAGGAGCTCCTCGCCCCGGCGCATCGTGCACGTCACGCGCCTCGATCACACGACGCGTGGCGCACTTAGGTGAGCTTGCCTGGCCTGCGCATGCACTCAGCCTGGCAATGCGCTTCTGCTTGTGGCTGACGCGTACGGGGTCATACAGTGTCGTTTGTCACCATCCAGGCCTGCGCGACGGTGGAAGCATGCCGGAGGAGCTGGGGAGGCGCCAGTCTGTCACTGCGCTCAGGCCGCCCCCGCCGCCTGGCGCCGCCGTGGGCTTCTCCAGGCCGCAGAGCACGGTCCAAGCCAGACTGGCAGCGGCAGCCCGGCCTCGCGCAGCCTGCCGCCCAGGGCACCTGCACGCCAGCGCGTGCAGCGAGCGCACCAGGTGCGGCCCGCCACACCTGCACGGGCGCGCAGGCGCCCTGGGCGGCAGTACTGTTGCAAGGCAGGATGCTTGAGAGCCTGGCTGTTGCTGCCAGTCTGGCGCCCGGCCGTGCCCTGCGGCCTGGAGCAGCCCGCTAAGGCGCCTAGCGGCGGGGCCGGCTTGGGTGCAGCGACAGACTGGTGCCTCCCCAACTGCTCCGGCATGCATCCGCCTGCGCGGAGGCAGAGCATGTTGGCAAGTCTGCGTGACCTCGTCCGCGTCACAAGGAGGAGCGCGTCACCAGGCGGACTGCATGCGCAGGACAGGCTTGCTTGTTTGCGCCGCGCGAAACGAGGTTGACGCGCATGACGAGTATGATGCGGCCCGAGGCAAGCAGCTCATGCTGGAGCTCCATTAGACAGTCGCTCGCCACTTGAAGCAGCATGCACTCACGCCGTCACTGCAGCTCGCCTGCACAGCGGGCCCTCGCTGCTTTCCGCTGGCTCGTGCCTGACGTCTACAGCCACCATACCAAGGTTAGCATAGAGACAGCTCGTTGCATTTCTGATCTTCACATCCTGTCTCTGGCAGGTATGAAAAGGAGTCGCGTTGGCATGTACTTGGTCCATCCCAGCATGCATACCGACGTCTACAGCCACCATACCAAGGTTAGCATAGAGACAGCTCGTTGCATTTCTGATCTTCACATCCTGTCTCTGGCAGGTATGAAAAGGAGTCGCGTTGGCATGTACTTGGTCCATCCCAGCATGCATACCCTATGCAGCATGCCTAACCCTCAGCCTCCACAAGCAAAGGTCAAGCTAGCAGACTGCTGCTATTAGAGTGAGTGCGTCCTGCTGCCCATCCCACTGCCTATACTGAGTCTGCTCCAACGTCTCAGGGATCTGTCAAGTGTTCTTGCTTCCCAGGCAGCTCTGCGCTCAGGCAGCTCTGCGCTCAGGACGGTCTCTGGCTGTAAGGGCCGTGTCCTGCTGTCAGCTCCGCAGCTCCAAGAGCTTCAACCAGAGCAGCCGGCACGTTAGCTGAACCAGCAGCAGAGAGGAGAGCGCTCTCTCAGTCTGCCGTGACCACGTGCGCGCACTGAGCTTCAACACGCACTACTCTTTGTGCTGGCTCTTGCGACTGGGTGAGGCCGTGCGCCTGCCGTGGCCTTGCCCTGTCCAGAGCAACACCGGCGGCTGCCCATAGCAGCCGGTCAGACTGGCTGCCACACCTGGCTGACATAGCAGCAAGCGCGCTGGCTTGCTTGTCTTCCAGCATGCATTGATGCCCTGCAGCCTGTCTGTTATCTGTCAGAGTCAGTGCACAACAGAGCTTGCATCTCTGCCTGAGCGGGCCTATCGGCGCGTGGGCGCCAGACCAGCTCCTGAGCAACTCCGGTGTCCATGTGGTGCGCGCTGAGACGACGCGCGTGGCTGCTGGCCACGGCGGCGGCGCTCGCGTGCCTGGCCGCCGCAGCACAAGCCTCGCCCACTGGCCTGCCGACCGAGTGGCGCGCGGGCAAAGCAACGTACTATGGTGGCATGCCTGACGGGTGCGCTTATGCACTGCACGGCAGCATTTTGGCACAGACGTGCATGCCCTCAACCAAGCAGAGACGGGTGTGCGGTCACATGCACCTGTGAGACATGTGACTGTGCATGTCTCAGTGGGTCGGTAGCATTGCTGAGGTGCACGGAGGGTCGCAAGGCCATGGCAGGCTGATGTGGATGTGTGCTGCAGGATGTCACCCTACGACCCGAGCTATGGCACCAGCATCGTGCGCCCTGAATGTTGTTTCGAAGGCTAGTTGTTGACACTCTGCTGCACCTTGACGATCTGCTCTGTAGCGACATGAAAAGCGTGCGGGCAACGTCAGGCGTGATTCCCACATGTTTGCATCGGCAACGAACCAGCGAGGTGCCTGATCAATATGTCTGCAGATTGCGATTATCAACAGTGTTTGACAGCCTGCTGCGTCGCTACAGTGTGAGAGTGTGAAATGTCTGTTAAACCATACGGGAGTACCCATGGGACATACACGGGTGCTTGAGCATGCTGAGAACATCACAAGGATTGGCGCGCAGGGCAGCTGCGGGTACGGGCTGCTTGACAAGGCCAAGTACCCCTTTTGGAGCGTCGCGGCGCTGTCCACCGCCAATTCTTACTTTCTGGACGGGCCGCTGCAGGGCTGCGGGTGCGCCACTCCCGGCGCGGTGCCTGCCATTGCTTCACTGCCCTTGCATGCTTGCTGGCTGACCGGGCAAGGTTGGCCTGCCAAGCCATAGACAGCGTGGTTGATAAGGAGCACACTCTCACACAGCAGGCAATCTGTAGTCTGTGAGACAAGTCTTGCTGCTCTTCCTGCTCATCCGTGTAGTTGCATCAGGACCCCTGGGGGGCCTACGCAATTACTGTCTTACTGTGCTGCTTGTCGCGCATCACCAGCAAACTGGATGACACAAATGTTTGGTGGCCCTGACATCAACGTGCTTGGGCGTGCTGCAGGCAGTGCTTCCAGATTGAGTGCCTGAACGAGGGCGGGCCAAATGCGGTGCGCCACTTTGAGCCTTCATGTTCATCAAGGCACATGCTGAATGCCTGTGCAAGCTAGGATACCCTGGCTCTTGGCATGGCCCTGGCACCGCTCATTCTGTGTGATAGCTATACACACATATCAAAGATGTTTGCATGCTTTGGCTCCGAGCTTTGCAGACATCTTGCTGCTGGCGCCAGGGGCACTGCAATGCCAACCCTGATGACAGGTCCATGACGGTGATGATCACCGACTCGGTGCGCTGCTCGCATGCTGGTAGCCAGGCGCGGCTGGCCTGATCGAGCATCTTCGCTCCGTCGCTTCCTTCGTTACAGCCAAAGCTGTCCACCTCTTTGCTTTTGTGTGCCCTCCACCTATCACAGAAACGCGTCCTTGTGAATGAGGTCAGACACTATTCCTTCTCGGCATGCACAGAGCTGGCTTGCATTCACGCAGTTTGCTAATATGCACGTGTACTGTCTGAATGCTGTGTCATCCTGCAGTGCCCCGAGTGCGAGGCCGACCACCTCGATATCCAGGCACGCTCCCAACGCTGCGCCCTTGTCTGAGAGATGTCTCTCACATGCATGACCCTGCATTGTCTGTGAAGGTAGTGATCAGCTTGCCTGAAATGCATTTTTCATGCATTTCACTGCAGGCGATGCAGGCATTAGAAACTGTTTGAAAAGACTGTGGCATAAATTCACTAGCTCACATGCTGCCATGACTGCGGCAGGCGCTGACATACCTCAAGATTGCGCCCTGGCGGTGGGGCGTCATGGACATCCGCTACCGCCGCGTGCAGTGCACGCCGCCCGAGGACGTGAAGGCGCGCGCGCTCGCCACCTCCGCGGCAAGCAGGCTAGGAGAGACACGAGCAGTGACTACTCATGGTCTCTGCCATGGCGCCAGAGCCGAGGATGAGCTCACCCTCTCTCATTAGCACAACTGAGCGCACGGATGCCAGGCGCAGCCGCGTGGCTGCAGATCTCAGGCAGGTCTGGACGGTGGCGCAGGTGCTGGTGGACCAGAACCGCGGCGCCGGCGGCTGGCTGCGGCTGTCCGTACAGGTGCTGCTCGCTGCCCCGCGGCGAGCCCAGGCTTGGCCGGATGGCATGATTGTCTGTTTCATGTGACGAGCTAATCACCAGTCGCTGTGCACGTACATGGCTGCAGGCAGGAAACCAGGCAGGAAGATTAATGCGGGTCTAGGCATGGATGAGAGACGATTCATAGGTGCTAACACACGCCTCGCAAACTCCTGGGTGTTGTCAAGCACGAGCTGAGGGCGCCTACCGCGCGTGTGCGCAGGCTGCGGGTGGGCCCGGCGGCGTCAAGGCGGTGCAGGTTAAGGCGCGCGACAGCGACTGGATGGGGATGACGAACAAGTGCGCTCCAGGATACGCCTGCATGACTGCCGGCCCTGTATGCAGGACTGCCAGCTCAAGGCATGAGCTGTGTTGTTTCAGCCTTCGTTGCACCAGCTGCCGGCGCATCAGCCTCAGTGCGTTTATCAATGGGGAGACTGGTGGACATGCCAAGTCTGCCACTTCTAGGCACTACTCCAACCTGTTAGGCCCTGATACTGTGCCTTCGTGCAAGCTCGCCAGCTAATGCGCACGCTATCCTCAGATTTATCTCCTGTAAAGCTTTCAAAATGACATGTGTCCATTGCATGTGCTCGCTGGTAAGCACCGCACCCCTTGCCCTGACACATGGAAGTGGCACCTACCAACGTGTGGTGGCACACATGCGGGGCGGAAGTCTGCCAGTTATCTCGGACTGTAGCAGTCCTGCCACCGCTGGCGCATGTGGCTCAGTAGCGTACTCAGTTAGAGCCTGCTCGCTGAGCGCGCATGGCGTACAGGTGGGGCGCTGCCTGGGAGGTGGACGCCGCGCCGACCCCGCCGCTCGACGTGCGCATCATCGGCCAGAACGGCAGCGAGGTTTGCGCCTGCCGCCCCTTCCAACACTTGCGCAATGTGCAGTGTGATCAAAATTGTTAATGCGCAAGGATGTTGCGCATTGGGGCACGGCGCGGGTCTCCAATGGCTGCCATCCCTGCTAGGTCTGACACTCCTTGCCTTGCTGCCTCATGTGCAGAGACTGTCCTATGTACGTGAGACTGCACCCAGCCGCCACGTTACGGCGCGCAGGTGACCGCGTACGGCGCCATCAAGGCCGCAGGCCAGACCGGCAAGCTGCCGACGGGCGTGCAGTTTGCGTTCGCGCCCACGCCCGGCGCGGCCGACGTCGGTGGCCCGGCCGTCGGCCTCGCCGGCCACCACACCGTCGCCAACGCGTCTGTGCCCGCCATCACGCCGCCGCCGGGGCTGCACGCCGCGCCGGGACCGCCCCAGGCCCCGCAGGCGCCGGCAGGAACCCCATCGCCGCTGGCGCCGCAGGCAAGCCTGCCGCCGCCGCCGCCACCTACGTCGCTGCCGCCGCCGCCGCCAGCGGCCCCGCCGCCGCCACAGCAGCCGCCGCCACCGCCGCCGCCAGCAACACCGCCGCCGCCGCCTCCACAGGGGCCAGCTTTGCCGCCGCCGCCGCCACCGCCGCCTGCACCGCCGCCGCCGCCGCCACCACAGGGGCTGGCCTCACCTGCGCCGGCGCCGGCGCAGCCCCTGACGGTGCATGCGTACTCAGCAGCACCGTCGCCCAGGCCCACGCAGGCGCTGGCGCAGCCACAGAGTCCTCTGCAGGACCCACACCCTGACCCCATGCTGCCGCCGCCCGCTCCGCGGCGCGCTGGGCCAGCCTCACCGCCGCCGCCACCGCCTCCGCCCCCGCCGCCGCCGCCGCCGCCGCCGCCGCCACCTCCGCCCCCGCCGCCGCTGCCCCGCTGACACTTCACAGCTGGATGGGGGGCAGCTCCACCAGGCCATGCCAAACCCCTTCTGCCGACCCGGAGGTTGCCGCTGTGACTGCTTCATGCAGCCGCTGATGTGACATGTAGGACTGCGGCGTCGGCATCCTCTGGGCGGTGCTGTGACGACCTATTAAGTCTGTGCAGGGGCAAATATGAACTGAGAACTGCGCATTTTGTCCGTGATGCGCGCTTCCAGGATTGCTCTGATCGCCCTGAGAAAGCTGCCAGCACTATCATCCTGTGCTGCATTTGGGTGCATGCATATGCAGGCATGAGCTTCACAACGGGCAGGCTGGCAGACTGCCTTGGTATACCTGGGTGGAAGCCTTGCTGCCAGAGCGCATGTATGTGCTACTATGTCATAGTGTAAACTATGTCACAGTTTTGGACGCGCTTGCAGCTCAGTGCCTTTACGTGCAATGGAGCTTACCTCCACTCAGCCCTGCTGTGTCACAATCAAGGCTCTGCATGAGGCATTGGGAGTGGTTAGGTCATGACTGGAGGTGCCTTTTGAGGCTGCGGAAGTTGTTCTGGTCTGTGCGCGGAGGTCAGCTCAAGAGTGCGCCTGCATGGGGGCGCTCGCATGCTGCCGCACCAGCATCATGGATTTTGGATGTCAAGCTTTTGGGGATGGGCGCATCATGGGTGCTGCACGTGCTGGCTACAAGCCCGCCAAGGAACTTGCAGGCGAGCACCCCGCGTGCCGCTTGCGTCATTGTATATGTTGCCCTGGCAGACCTGCATGTCCCCTGCATTCACCTCTGCCAAGACACCGGTAGTCAGTGTGCGTCTGCATATGCCAGGGAGTTGCTTGCCTCCTCTCCGGTGTGTGTTCGGCTTGCTCGAGTGCCAGTGCTGTGAGAGTTCCTTACTGCCAATTTTAAGAGTGCAAGAGGCATGCATCTGTGCATGCTGTATGTGTTAGGCCTTGTTGGGGAGCTTTGGTGAGCAAGGACATGCCTTCATGAAGGTTAAAAAGCTTTTTGGAAAGGCGCCTCAGACATGTTCACTTACTGGGGGACATTTTCAACCAGTCAAGCCTCATAGTGCTGCACCTGCATACCACACCGGCATGCTCCAGCCAGGCCAGAGCTCATTCTTGTTGTCCCACACAGCAGCAAGTACTGCATTCTGCTGGCACTGGCCTAGAATCACCCGGCAACACAGGCATGTTAGACACCCCGCCTAACCCATCCCCTTCGGCTCGCATCCATTGTTGCTGATCCTCGCAGCTGCACTGCCTACGGCCTGCTGCACGTCCACATGTTCGGACACACCAACGCGAGCGTTTCCTGGCACAGCAGCACTGCCAGTGGCGGCTTCCTCACACACAGCAGGTGCCGCACAGGGCTGCAGCACTAGAGGGAGGCAGCCAGTCGCATCACACGAGGACGCCGCAGCGCCGTCGCCTCCGCGCTCTGCGTCGCGCGCAGTCGCCTCCAGCTCGGGCACCTCGGCCAGCTGCGCGCGCAGGAAGGCCACCTCCGCGGCCACCACGCCGGCGGCGGAGGTGTCGACCAGCCGCAGCCAGTCCGCCTGTCCACCAGAGCATGGCTGTCACACCAGGCAGGCGCAGCCTCGCAGAGAGCAACGCTCAGACTGCATGCCTTTGATGTGGCGCTCCCAAGTGCTGCCCAGCAAGCCTCCCAGCGCCAGTGACACGCACATGATGCAGACACGCCCTTGTTGGGGCGTCTGTGCTGATGCAGGGCGAGCTTTGAGCTGCACCATAGCCACATGGCCCTCAAGGTATGCAGACATCCTATATCCTGATACCATTGCTGGCGCGCCTGCGCCCGGAGCGGCGGCGGCGCGAGCAGCATGAGCGCAGTGAGGCGCTCGGCCAGGAGGCGGGCGGTGCCGGGCGCGTCCGGCGAGGGGCCGCGCTCCGCCAGGGCGGCCGCGACGGCGGCGTGCAGCGGCAGCGCGCGCAGCTCCGCCAGCAGCTGCTGGATGGCGGCCTGAGCGCATGCGTCTATAGCTAGCTCAACTGATGCGCACCAGGCAGCAGACACTGCAGAACTCCACGTCATACTCATTCGTCCGGACAGCTGGTGACCCGGTGAATGACGCGCACAGCTTACAGCCTCGTCACTAGAAACGAAGCGTTGGCGACTGAAAGCGCTGCGGCGTTTGGGGCATGCAGGCGCTATGCGCGCACTGAGATCGCCAAGCCCCGTTGGCGACGAATCCCAGTGCATCACTCTGTTATTTATAAACCCCCATGCTCATGCGAGCACCGGGAGTGATGGGTGCGACGCTCGTGAACAGGCTGGGCCCCACCTCAGGAATGCACCCGCTGCAGCTGGAGCCGTCGCGCTCGGCCAGGAATTGCACCGCCGCGGCCAGAGGCGCGGCTGCGACGGCCCGCGTCACGAGCTCAGCCGCCGAGCCCGGCGCGGGCCCGATGGCAAGCCGCGGCAGCGTGTGCTCCACGAAGTGGCGCGCGAGCTGCCACTCCCTGCAAGGCGATCACATGGTCTGCCTGATGATGGTCCTGGACGGTTGACAGACGTGACAGCATACTCAGGGATGTATGCGTGGGTGGATTTGAGCGTGCTTTGTGCACAGGCGGGAAGTGGGGGCCATCAGGCTTTGCAATTTAGACACCTTAGACACCTCACTTATCCAACATGCTGCAGCAACAGCTCTGACGTCTCATCAGATAGCGTTGCTCCGCATGTTGCTGCAAATGCAAGGTGCCAGCATAGTGATACGGATTTGTCAGGAAACATCCGCAGGGCGCGCCCGCCCTGCAGGTCCAGGGTGAAGAGGACACTCTCCAGCCGGGGGTGCGCGCTCAGGCGCAGGAACCCGCGGCGTTCGCCTTGCGACCCACGCGCCTGCATCGCCTCGTACAGCCCGTGCACTGGTACCTGCACCGACCACGCGCTTGGTCTGCACTGCAGCCCACTCTGTCTATATGTTGCCCTGCATAGCACACAGTGGCGCATGCTTGCTGAGCACAGGACTTTGCATTAGGAGTACGCATAGCTCTTGGGCTAGTGCGGCGGCTTGCCACTATGCAATCACGCAGGGTATTGTTATCCTGCTCCATCGCGTCATCAACCCGATCATACGACTGGAGGCTGGCACGCACAGTGACACACCTGTGGCCAGGCCCGCAGCACATACACACATGCACATCAACGATGACTCGCACCCAGTGCGGAGCGTACTTGAAGCGGGCGGTGTCCAGGATCAGCACCAGGTCCCGCTGGGCATGAAAGCCGCCTATGGGGCTGAAGTGGCCATCACCTGCACAACCGTCAGCACATGCAAAGATGAGTCGGGATGGCTTGTACTGCAGCATGCATGGGTAAAGCATCACAGGGGAGGGTGTGTCATTGCAGGGTTGCTGACAGTGGTGTTACAGCGCTTGGCTGTCACACGGCATCATCCTTCCTTCTTCGCCTTGCCACGACGCAACGCACAGCACAATAATCACAACTGCAACAATGCGTACGAGGGGAGAAGCGATGCACCACGCACATGCGAAGGTGCTCTTTATCTCCACTAGGCTGCACGCTAAATGGATTATGACATGGAGCAGGCCTGCTACTGCTGCTAGGCCCATGGCGCGCCTGTCTGTGAGAATGCTTTGCGAGAGTACGCCACGATGACGTGCTCATGCTCGCTGCGCGCGGCGGTCGCCAGCTGCTGCCGGAACTCCTCCACGGAGAACGACCCGGCCTCGCGCACATCGACGCGAGCTCCGTTGCAGCGCGCTAGGCAGGCCGCCTGCGCCGCACACAGCTTCACGCACTGCACAGGTTTGGCTGCTGGCGCTTGTTGATGCGGAAGCACAAGGCTCCACCACAGGCCGCGGCCGTGCCTCCTGCAGCGTCACGCCTGCGTCCTCGACGCGGGAGAGCGGCAGGCAGCAGTCGAGCAGCTTCTCATGGAAGTAGCGCCAGGGGCCGCGCCAGACGCGCCGCGGGTCGACGCTCAGCGCGTTGAGCGTCATCGCGAGGCTGGCCAGGCCGCAGAAGGCCGGCTCGTCCTGGGTGCGGAAGTGCTCGATGAGCTTGAAGAAGCCCTCCAGCGTGCCATCCAGGAGCGCTTCGCTGAACAGCCGCTTGCCTGCGTCAGCATCGCAAACATTGACGAGAACCAGGTCCAGCAAGCTGCCTGCTGGTGATATTACCGGTGACCACTGCCACAGTCTGGCAATAATGTATATATGGCTCACCTTCTGGGGAAGAAAAGGCAACGGCGGGTGGGCACGGCAGCTCGCGCTTGTAAAACGTTCGCGAGCTGCCACTCGGGGCAGCCTGCATAGCAACGTACGGGGCTGAGACGTCCTTGCTGCAGATCATCACCACACAGCGCTCTTCCGTGTTTGCAGCGAGGCCCGCTCCCAGCAACGCGTTCTGCAGACGCCCAGCATGCGCAGCGTGCAGGCGCTGTCCGGGCCTCACGGTGCGTGCCAAGCGCCAGGCCATGCGCTGCACTGCAGGGCTCCTGGCACTCATGCTCAGCTGCAGAGGTCTCTAGTGAGTCAATTTATAAATTGAGCTAATAGGCTGCCTGGCGGGAAGGAGGCGAAAAAAACTGGCGTGAGGACTGCACCGGTCCCAGGCAGTCCATTCCATCTTGTTTCTACGTTCCTGTGCTGATAGCCCAGTGTAGCCCAGTGTAGTGCGCACAGGACCTGCCTTTATCAGGCGGCGCTTACGCACTCCATCTGGAAGAGCGATCACTCTTCTCGCGAACGCGAGTGGCATAAGGGCGTGCTTATGGCGGCCCCGGCCGCGAGCCGGAAGGCAAAGGGCGAAACTTTCAAGTAAGCTTGCCCTGTGCAAGTTTGTGCTTGCAAATTCCTGCTGCCTCTGCTGCACAAGTTTAGTGTCTGTGCAAAGACTGCAGCGCCTTGGACTGAAGATCCAGTGCCTTGTGTAGAGAGAATGCAAGGAAAAAGGATGTGCGCACGACAAATATTGAGGCGGCCAAGGCAGTGGCGGACGCTATCCGCACCAGCCTTGGGCCGCGCGGTATGGACAAGATGGTATGCGCTCGGCCCAACGCATCACTGCCGCAATGCTCCCTCGCTCGACATCGCCTGCTGCACATGCTGCCTGGTCTGCAGGTATGCCAAGCGAATGGCGAAGTGATCATCACCAACGATGGGGCCACCATCCTCAATAAGATGACAGTTCTGCAGCCGGCGGCCAAAATGCTGGTCGAGCTGGCCAAGTCGCAGGCGCGCTGCATGCGCTCTCCTCGCAGCCTACCGGCAACATCCTCGTGTTTTGAACTTGGTTGGCAGATAAGGGCGTTGTGTTCCTTCACGCTTGTCGCGTTCACAGCATTTCACCTCCTGCTTCTTGGCGGGTTGCAGCCTGCAGCTCTGTCACTGACCACCAAGCCGTGGCGAGCCAACCCTGGACAGCCCTGCCCGCGCAGGATGTGGTGGCGGGGGACGGCACCACGTCCGTGACCGTGATCTGCGGCGCGCTGCTGAAGAAGTGCCTGGACCTGCTGGAGCGCGGGATCCACCCGACCGTCATCTCGGACGCGTTTGCGGCGGCGGCCGAGAAGGCGGTGCAGATCCTGGAGGCGGTCGCCATCCCGGTCGACCTGGACGACCGCGCCGCGCTCATCAAGGCCGCCAACACGTGCGCCGCGCGTTTGTGTCCGTGTGCCTGTGATGTTCCCCTGCAATGGAGGTCTGAGCATGGGAGAGCTGCACCGGCAAGTTATGATAATGATGGGTTGTTTGTCAACATGCACATGCATGCAGTTTCTGGCTGTGCAGGTGCGTCGGAGTGTGTTTGCAAGACCGGGCTATCCGAGCATGCGGTACAGCGGCCAGCGCGCGTGCGCGCCGGGGGCGCGCAGGTCGCTGAGCAGCAAGGTCGTGTCGCAGTACTCGAGCCTGCTGTCGCCCATGGCGGTCGACTGCGTGCTCAAAGTGCTCGACCCCGCGCGCCCCGAGTTGTGCGCGCCCTCCGTGCGCTGTCGGCCAGACCGCTTTCAGCCTGTGCTCATACAGCACGAGCCATGCATGGCGTCGTGCGGTGGCCGGCCAGGTAGCGATCACGCGTGCAGCGCTCGGTGGGCAACCTGGGAGGCAGTGCTAGGCAGATGGCCGCCGCGTGCACGCCAGGCCGCGCCGCCGCCTACAGAGTGCAGACCTACCCTACCCTAACCCTATTGAAGAGAGCGATGCATGGGGCGCGGCGCAGCCTGGACCTGAAGGACATCAAGGTGGTGACCAAGCTGGGCGGCACGGTGGATGACTCCGAGGCAGTGCCCGGCATGGTGTTCGACCAGAAGGCGAGCACGAGCGCGGGCGGGCCCACGCGCATAGAGGGCGCCAAGATTGCGCTGCTGCAGTTCTGCATCTCGCCGCCCAAGACCGACCTGGAGAACAACGTCATCATCTCAGACTACGCGCAGATGGACCGGTGCGGCCGCGCGCGCGCGCGCCCTCCGGCGCGCAGTGCCGCGCGCATGCGCCGCCCACAGGGCGCGCTGCAGTTCATCGCTCTTCAAGCAACCTGCCTGTCGTCCCCAGGAGACTGTATTCATGCACAGCAGTGTGCTGCCTGGGCACCCAAGAGTGCACAAACTGCGGCAACTTTTCCATACGTTCAGTGGAGTAACATGCCACCTGTCAGCGTGTGCGCCAGGCGCAGCCTGCGAAAGCGTGCGGCAGCCATGTGCCCTGCATCGAACTGCACAAGTGTATTAATTTTGACTCACAATGGCGTGGATAGGTAAGTTAACTAACAAATGCGCCTAGTGACGCTGCACTCGTGAAGAGCACGATGCGTTGCCTGCTCGGCGCGCAGGGTGCTGAAGGAGGAGCGGAACTACATCTTGCAGATGATCAAGAAAATCCGCGCCAGTGGCGCCAACGTGGTGCTCATCCAGAAGTCCATCCTGCGCGACGCTGTGACCGACCTGTCGCTGCACTACCTGGTGCCGCCCCGCGCATGCCCGCAGCCTCCCCGGCCCGCCCGTCACAGAGCGCCTGCCGCTCGCGCGGGCGCCCGGTGTTTGCTGCGGGCGCTCGGAAATCTGCACCCCGGAAGTCTGCACCCCTTGAGTACCTTAGTTTAGGATCAATGTTAGGTTTGGTTGACCAGACCACGCGAGCGCCTCCCGCGAGTGCTGCCTGCTGGCCTGTGCCCCGGGGCTCGTGACGCGCGCACGGAACCGAAGAGCTGGGTCGGCATCGGCCCTAACGGCCCTATTGGCCCTATCGGTGAAAAGCGGGCGGCTCACGCGTGCGCGCGCGTGGCGCAGGCCAAGGCCAAGATCCTGGTGGTCACGGACGTGGAGCGCGAGGACATCGACTTCATCAGCAAGACGCTGGGCTGCCTGCCCATCTCGCACGTGGACCACATGCGCCCGGCCAAGCTGGGCCATGCCGCGCTGGTGGAGGAGCTGTCGGTGCGCGCGGGGTCGCCCCGCTGCGCGACCGTGCTGCATGGCGCAGGTAGTGGGTTCAGCGAGCTGGAGGAGCATGCGGGGTTGCACGCAGAGTGACCGGCCACGGCGTGCAGACGCAGACGCCAACTGCCCGCCCGGCGCCGCGCGCAGGTGGGCAAGGGCAAGCTGGTCAAGGTGACCGGCATCGAGCGCGCGGGCCGCACGGCGACCGTGCTGCTGCGCGGCAGCAACAAGCTGGTGCTGGAGGAGGCCGAGCGCTCGCTGCACGACGCGCTGTGCGTCGTGCGCTGCCTGGTGCACAAGCGCTTCCTGGTGCCCGGCGGCGCGGCGCCCGAGGTGGAGGTCGGCACGCAGCTGGCGCGCTGGGCCAAGACGCTCGTGGCGCGCCCGCGCGCTAGCTTTGTCATAGGGTTAGGGTGCGGGTTGATGTTGCTGTTGACCACCTGATCAGCTGCGCCGCTGTTGGCGCGTGTTGGTGCACAGGTGGGATGTGCTATGTTGCCAGATGAGTGCCTCGTGCTGCATGCACGCGTACTCTTCCATGGTCGGCGGAGGCTGGCGTCACGCGGGCGCCGCGCGCGCGCATGGCATGGAAAGCTACCCTAACCTGCCCTAAACCTAGCCCCAGCCAGTCCCGCGCGCGCGCGCGCGAAGGGCATGGAGAGCTACTGCGTGCGCGCGTTCGCGGACGCGCTGGAGGTGGTCCCCTTCACGCTGGCCGAGAACGCAGGGCTCAACCCCATCGCCATCGTCACCGAGCTGCGCAACCGCCACGCGCAGGTGCCAGGGCCCGAGCGTCTGCCAACTCAGTTACGAAGAAGTGAGAAGAAGCGGATTGCCCTGACAACTGGGCAGCTGCTGCGCATTGGTCCTCACCTTCTGTTGTTCATGTGGGTTTGACTCGCCGCAAGAGCCCGGAGTGTCCCGGCTCGTCACGGCGGAGGGCAGGGGCGCGGCGGGGAACAACTGTGCACAGGGCGCATGAAATTCACGCTGGACTTGGCAGGCGAGTGGCCGGCTGCTTGGGGCGCCCCGTTGAGCCTCCCCCTGCCGGGTGGTCGCGTCGCCGTGGGCGCCCCAGTCTCAAGGCCGGCGCCGCGCAGGGCGAGACGGCGGCGGGCATCAACGTGCGCAAGGGCGCGGTGAGCAACATGCTGGACGAGGCGGTCGTGCAGCCGCTGCTGGTGACCACGTCCGCGCTCACGCTGGCCACCGAGTGCGTGCGCATGATCCTCAAGGCGCGCCGCGCGGCCATGGCAATGTTCCCGCCCGCATGCTCGCCGCGCGGGCATGGTTGCTGTGAGCTGAATACCACATGCACAGCTCCAGATAAAGGGCGGATGGCGTCGGGCGGACGACGTGCCAGACGCCCGCCTGCTTGCATAGATGAGAGGGCCTTTGCGGTCTGTGCTGGCTTGCCCATACAGCATGTCAGGCCTGCGCTTGCAGGCCTGACATGCATGAGCATGAGCACTGATGTGTGGTGGCTGCTGGCCGCAGATCGATGACATTGTGCCAGTGAGGTGACAGCCGTGCCGAGGCAGCGGCGCACCACTCCATGCCTGCGGCTGCGCTGGCCATGCCCTGTCTGAGGCAGTTTGTGACACATGCTGGCCGGAGCTGGCTGCGCGCTTGGTGTGATGAGGATGGTGGCAGCGCTACCATGCACCAGTCCTATCAACATGACGAGGCCATGCCTTACTCAGGAGGTTGAAGTCTTGCTTCTGCTGCGGTGCACTGCACTTCTGTCACTGCTGCACGCAGGTGTTGTAAGAAGGGATGCAACCTACCTGACCTGGGAAAGCATGAAGAAGCCTGGCACGTAACACTCTACTTTGTACATGCAATGCAAAACTGCGCGCTATCGTTTCCGCCTGACCTCATCCAGCTTTGCGGTGACCTTGAGCAGCCCCATCTGCAGCGACAGCTCGCCATCCTTGGCTGCTACGACCTGCGCGGCAATGTCAAGCTGTGAGGTATTTCAGGGCCGCCTTCAGACGCACATACTCCGACAGCGCATCTCGACCAGCTCATACACAACCTGCTCACACGGTCGCCTAGCGCCATCTATCGACACACAACATCGATAGGCTGATGCAGCGCATGTTGGAGCAGACCGCGGCCTCGCTGCGCCCAGGCGCACCTTCGCCTCGCCGCCCAGCCGCGGGACGAACACCTTGGCGCCGACCTTGGGCACCCAGCCGTCAGACTGCTGCGCGCTGACCGCCGCCGCAATCTGCCGCAGCAGGAGGTCAGCTCAAGGGGTGCAGGGGTCGCACGCCGGCACAGCCGTCAGCAGCCGCGCAGCATGTGCGCACGGGCGCGCCTTTGCCTGGACGGCCAGCTCCTGCGCGGCCGCCTCGGCGGCGGCGCGCGCGGCCGCGTCGGCCGCCCGCCGCCGCGCTGCGACGTCGCGCAGGCGCGCCAGCGCCTGGCTCACCGCGCGCGCCACAGCCTCCGCCTCGGCCAGCGCCGCGCGCGCCTCGCCCTCCGCGACGCGCCGCCTGACGCCAGGAGGTGGACGTGGACATGCCTGTACTTGAATATATTTTTTCTTCGCGAAGAATTCGGCCCACACCCCGCCGCATCACCACGGTGTGCCATTGGCTGGGCTCCCAAAACGCCCAGGGCGCCTCAGCCAGCGCACTGCTCGCTGCGCGCCCCACACTGCAACGCCTAGGCGCTGACCAGCAAGCTGCGGCATTTACATGCCCAGTATGTATGAACGGTCGCATGCTGTCACCCAGTATACACTGCTCGCGCCTCACGCATCAGTGCCGTCCAACATGCAAATGAGGCAACGTGGCGCATGTGGCCGCGCGCGCACCGTCGCGTGGCGAGGCTGGAGCGCAGCTGGCCCGCCTGCGCGCGCAGGCGTTCTGCGGCCGCCTCATCCGCATTGCCCGCGCGCCGCAGGTCCTCCAGCTGCACGATCACATCGTCCACACGTGCCTACGGCCAAAATGAAGGTATGACATGTAATATCTCCACTCATGTTTCCCTGCGCTCCTTGCCGCACCCTGACAACCGCAGGGCTGATAGCAGCGCGTTGCAAGAAAGCGCGGTCATGCAGACGTAGGGTATTTCACTGCCATAGGTCCCCAGCCAGGTCTGCCCAGATCAGGCACGTGGGAGCGGGGGCCACCTGGGAGTCGCCCAGGCGCGCGCGCGCGTCCGCAACGACGGCGGGCTCCAGGCCGAGGCGCGCGGCGATGTTGAGCGCGTTGGAGCGGCCGGGCACGGCCCAGAGCAGCCGGTAGGTCGGGCGCAGCGCGGCCTCGTCAAACTCCACGCTCGCGTTCTCGAAGCTCGCGTCCGCGTACTTCATCGCCGTCAGCGAGCTGCGCCGCAGCGCGGGCCGCTCACCTTGCCGTGCACATGACCTCCACCACCTTGATTGAACAGAGTGTTTATAGTATCATTAACAACGTATCTACGCCTCGCTCAACCTGCACCTTCGCCATCACTTACCATGTACAGACACACGGGGCCTGACCTGCGCCAACGGGGCTGGCACCAGCCGCGGCGCTTGATGCGCGCGCCTGTGGTGCGTGGTCGCCAGCGTGAACGCCGCGGTGCGGTGCGCGCCATCGGCCGCGAGCGCGCGCAGCAGCGCGGCGCCCAGCGCGGCGCCCTCGCCGGGGTCCGTGCCCGTGCCGACCTCGTCCAGCAGCGCCAGCGCGGCGCCGTCCGCCTCGCGCCGCAGCGCCTGGCGCGCGTAGACGCGCGCGCGAAACGTCAGAGGAGCAGGGCCTAAGCGCATGCCAACAGACCTGCCTGCGGTGTGCGCGCATTCTCAGCGTGGCCATCTTTTGCAACCCTGTGGTCCTGAGCTAACCTGCTCGGCATGACCGGCACAGCATCAGCATGTCAGCCAGCTGTCAGCCAGCCGCGGCAAGCGCAGCAACCCCACTCAGCAGGTGTCCGGCTAACAATAGCCACAGATTTGCAGGTGGGGTACAGGGTAGGGTAGGGCGCACGCCTGCGTGCGGCGCAGGTGCCCGCTGAAGGTGGACAGGCTGGCAGACAGGCTCTGCTCGTCGCCGATGTCCGCCAGCACCGTCGAGAACGGCGGCAGCCGCACGGGCGGCGCGGCTGGCACCGCCACGCCCGCCTTGGCCAGCAGCACCGCCAGGCCGACCGCCTGCCGCTCGGCCCGGCCCAGCTTAACCCTAACCCTGGCCTAATCCAGCGCTGCATAAGCCTCACTCCCATGAGATGTTCCCTGCAAATTGAGCTATTTGCGAGGTTGACATATGCAAGAGCTCTGCTGTGGCGGCAGCACACAAAGCACACAAAGCCACTAGGCCGGAACACCCTGGGAGCGAGGCACCTTGATGGTGGCCGTCTTGCCGCCGGTGTTGGGCCCGGTGATGATCACGCAGCGCGTGCCCGGCCGCACGCAAACGTCGATCGGCACCGGCGGCTGCGCCTCCGGCTCGTTGGCGTCCTCCGCCGCTCCGTCGCCAGCGCCGGGGTCCTGCGCGCGCAGGCGCGTTGTCGTCAAGGCCTGGCGCAGGGCATGAATGCGGGGTGCAGCACAGCGACAAACATGCCAGCCGGCATGCAGGCTTGTGAGGACCTCGAACGCGGCATGGCCAAGTGCGGGCGCTTCCGATGTCAGACGCAGCATCCTTGCGGTTGCCCACTCAAAGCTTGAGAGTTGTCACCCCGGCCGGCAGCATACCAGAGCCTGTCCACCTTTCTCCGCGCCATGCTTAAGCAAAGTCGAGGCGTGCGGCGCCGCTACTCGCAGGCGTCAGCAGCGCAGCAAGACGGGCGTGCCTGGGCGCCCAGGCCATGCACGCGCGCCATGACGTCCTTGCGGTTGCTCAAGCGGCGCAGCGGGCCGGCGTCCCCGCCGGCGCGCTGCGGCGCGCGCTGCTGCTGCTCCTTCTTCAGCAGGTAGTCGCCGTAGAGCAGCGGGTGCCTGCAGGATGCGCCAGTGGTCAGGGCCGGGCACGTGCGCCAGCAGCAGGTGCACTCCAGCCCCTAATCCGTCGCCAGAATCACACGCATGGCCGGCTTGCGTCCTTTGCCCGAGCCGGCATGCACGAAAATCGCGCCCGGCACTCGCTATTCTGCATGTCTGCTTCTTGAAGACCTGTCTTGGCAGGTGAGCAGGCATGGTGGGTCTGAGCCAGTGCAGGCAAAGGGGCAGCAGGACGGCCCTGTCTCAAGCACTTGAAGCATGGGGAGCACAAGGCTGGCCGTGCGCGGCAGAACCTGAGCCGGCGCAGGCGCATCAGCAGCGCGGCGTCCGGGTCCTGCAGCGCGGCGGCGGCCGCGTCCGCCGCCGCCGCCGCGTCGGCCTCCGCCTGCCGCTTGGTGCGCGCGCGCCCGGCGCGCGGGAAGGCCGTGAACTCTGGCAGCCGGCCGTCCGCCCAGCGCCCGTAGCGCGAGCGCGCGGCCGCCACGTCCAGCCACACCACCTGCGCGCAGCGAGCATGGCATGCGCGCTGCGGCGGCGGGAGCGTCCGCGGCGCGGCCCATCGGCGGCAGCCGGGAGGCTGGCAGGCGCGCGGCGGCCTAGTCGGGCATCTTGCAGCGAGGGGCGAGGCGCGCGTGCAGACAGCGGCGCAAGCTCTGACCCACCGGAACGTACAGCAGAAGCTCACCTACCCCACATTCTGATAACAGCCCATGCACAGCACACCATGATGCCTGCAATATGTGCGGCGAGGTGCCGGTTCGCACGCTCTCTGCGGTGTGCCTCGCCGCTCAGCCCGTGCAGGCACTGGCAAGGAAGAGGGGCTGCTGCGCGGAGCCCAAATGCGAGGCTACAGAACAGAGCAGGCGCCTGTGGCCGCACCACATCCAGCGCGCGCGTCAGGTCAGCCTCCGCGTCCGCCACGCGCCCGGTGAGGCGCCAGAGCACGGCCTCGTCGGCGGCCAGCGCCTCGGCGCGCGCGGCCGCCAGCTCATTGTTGAGCGGCACGGCCGCCGGCGGCTCCACAAACTGCATTCCGCCCGCGCCGCTGGCGCCCAGCAGATTGCCGCGGGGCGCGCCCTCGCCCGCCGCCGCCGCCACGCACAGCCGCCCGCCCTGCCGCGCGTGCCCCAGGAGAGCTCAGCTGCCCTTATATCGCCGCCCGGGCAACTGAGCGGCACATTGACTTCATGACAATGTGTATGACAATGAGCCCAGGCAGGCCCTGCGGCGAGCTGTACTTTGTTGCAGAGGCGCGGCCGCAGCCACGCAGTGAGCGTGGCCGCATGGCCGGCAGCGGCGCGTTTGTTTCGTGACAATGCGTATGACAATGAGCCCAGGCAGGTGAATCACAGCAGGCCGCAGGGCCGCCTGGGCTCACTGTTATACGCACTCACGAAATAAATGCGCCATTGCCGCCCATACGGGCACGCTCACTGCGCAGGGGCCGCTCCTCTGCAACAAACTACGGTACGCCGCAGGGCCTGCCTACAAATGGTCGTACGCATTGTCACAAAGTAATGCGCGCTGCCGCCCATACGGCCACGCTTACTGCCCGGCTGCGCATGAGGGCACGAGCGCTTGGAGACGAGGCAGGCGCTGCTGCATTTGCGCCTTGGGCGTCAAGCCATCAGAGAGCCTGCGATCCTGCATAATCATGCGAGAATTGCTGCTTCTGCCTGCAGCAAACAGCTCCTGAACTCGTACTCTGTGCCTTTAACATTCTTATTTCCACTCGACATGACAGCAAAGTTTATAGTGCCAGCACCCTAACCCCAGGAACTTGGACAGCAGAAGGAGGAGAATGCAAAGACTCGTCGTAACTGTGGGCCAGCAGGAGCTCTGCAGCACCTGCTCAGACACCTCGCCCGGCAGCGCCTTGAGCAGCGCGCGCAGGCGGCCCTCCAGCGCGCGGCAGCGGCCGCGCGTGCGCCGCACGTCGTCGCTGGCGCCCTCGCACACCCGCATGTCCTCATCGATCGCCGCCGTAATGTCTGCCACCAGATCCGGGTGTGTCGCCATGCCCTGCCGTGTTGCGGCCCACCATCTCGCACCCTGAGGATGCCTGTTGGCAGGCGTATCCTCACTGGCAGAGGATAGGGCCTATGTATACAATTCAGCCCTTCTGGAGTGGGCTGTCACGACCCAGCTTTAATATGTACACACGTGACAGTGTCTCACCACGCAGACGCGTAAGCGGTCCTTGCGTGCACAACCGCCATGCCCCCAGACCAAAGTCAGGGCCATGCCTTGAGCCCAGCCAGCAGCGGCCAGAGCGGCGAGCCGGGCGCCTGCGGCCCGGCCTGGCGCGCGGCGGCCGCGACCTGGCGCTGCAGCCTGTCGGCGCCCGCCAGCGCGCCCGCCGCCGCCGCCAGCAGCGCGCCCGTCAGCAGCCCGCCGCGGCTGGCGCGCTTGGCGCCCTCAGCAGCCTGCGCAGATGGCCGTACACGCTCCGTGTGGTGCGTTTAAAAAAATTGAGCCTTCACGCACATGGCACTGCTGTCAGCCAGGCTGGTCACACCAACTCTGGGGTCACCGACCCTCCTTGTCCACCAGACAGGCAGGCAGCACTCGCCTGCGAGGTGCTGATGCCGCCAAAGTCGAGCTCGGTCGCGAGCTCCAGCTCCAGCATGTCCGCCGCGCGCGTCTCCGCCAGCAGCACCTCGCTCTGCGCCTGGGTCGCCCCCACCTGCGCGCCAATAACCCGGTACTGATATAAAAGTGCGTCGTATTCCGTCGACACTGTGTTTGCCCAGCACTTGGGCAATGCATAGGCAGTGCACAGGGCAGTGGGAGGGCCAGCATGCTTGCTCTGTCACACTTGTGACAGTGTATGTGCTCACTTGTGTTGCCTTGGCTCCTCACGTAAGAAGCAGGAGTCACACGTCAAAGTGCGGACATAGGCGGGCTGCCAAAGTAGGCAAACGCACTCAACTCCTCAGGCCTGGACTGCGGAGTGCAGCAAGCAAGCTCTCTACCAGTGTTTGCAAACAAGAGTGGCAGGAGCATGTGCGAGAGCAGAGGTGGTGCTGACCTGGAGCTCCAGCGCGGCTTGCCGGCCGAGCGTGGTGGACGCAAAGCGCGCAATGTGCGCACACAGGCGAGGCCACTCCAGCATCTGCAGCGTTGCCCGTGCCGCAGGGCCCATGCTCTGCTCTTTCGCCTCATGCGCAGGCGCAGTTGCCTCGTCCGCAGCCACAGCCGCTGCCCCACATCGTGTTCGCGGTTGCACTTGCTGCTTCCGGCAAGAGAGACGGCCTGCAGCAGCTGAGACACGCCCAGCTGCACGTTAGCGCTTGTGGGACTTATGCACGTGCTGACATATAACGCAGCACTGCAGGAAGCTGAAGTCATAAGCACGGTCGCTTCATGCTTACCATGCTGGACATTGTGCGTGGCGCAGGGGCGGCAGGTGTACTTCCTGCTGTAAAGGTACGCTCTCAGAGCTATCCGTGCCTGGTGCGAGCTGCGAGTCCGGTGATAGTTAAGACCTGGCAATGCTGCACGACCGTTGCACGTGTGCTCCAGCTGTGCTCCAGTTCCTGCAGTTCCCCAGGACATCTCCAGGGCTCGATAGTCCACATCAGAGCTTTTGGAACCGTGGACAAGTTTGTACTAGACGGGGCCTGCGAGGTCCAGGGACTAGGCAGGAATTGCTTGATAGTCTGTGAATAGGTCTATAGAGCTCCCTCATGCTCAGCTACCCAGGTCCAGGATCCATTAGGGTCCATGTGGAAAACACAACCCCGCGCTGCATGCATTTCTGGCCTCCTTGCAGCCCGGGAAAATGTCCTGCTCTCCAACCTGCCAAGCACGTTATGCAAACAAAGCAACCAAGTACATGCCGCCATTATCATGGTGCTTGCAGTCCTGCCCCTGCCATGCATGCCGTCAGCAATCATCAGCATGCACCCTGCTTGAGCAGCCCCACTCCCTGCTTACACCGCCTTGTCCTTGCTGGGCCTTGACAGGCGGCGCGCCCCGGCCATATGCCCAATCCTGTCTGCCTTCCTGCGCTGCCTTGGTGCACCACTGTAGCAGCATATCCTGGGCCGGCCGGTGCTCACTTGCTGGCACCCTTGCGCCAGGCGGCCGGGTCGGGGATGACCTTGGCCGCGACCAGGTCATCCAGCTTGCGCAGGAACATCTCCGTCGTGTCCACTTTCTGCGCCCGCACAGAGCGCGCTCATGCAGTGCTTCTGCCTCGCATCTAAGAGCGACCTTTGGCGCAACAGCCACGCATGAGACCAGACCCTACAACGGCTGAGTTGACATGCTCATGTCTGCAAGAAGCCATGCGCCCGCAAGGAGCTCGCATTAGATATACATCCTTGGAGCTGCGTGGCCAGCCGCAGCTGCCACGCCTCACTGCTACCAGCGCCTGCCCATGGGCGGAAGGCGAGCGGACCTGCCCGTCGTAGCCGGCCTGGCGCAGCCGCGTGACGTTGCAGAACATGTCAGACTCGAACGTCAGCATGGCGTCCATGAAGTCCCACTGCTCCAGCTGCGCAGAGCGGGCCGCCGGCCGGTCAAGCGCGCGTGCAAGCCAGACTGGCGCTCGCGTTGCGGATTATGCTCGAGTGCGCTGCAGAAGGCTCGCACAACTGCACCCGCTCAGCATCGCGCATGGAGGCTGCGCACTGCAGCTCTCTAAACGGCTCCGCTTGCAGCGTAGCACTTTGTGTGTGGCAAGCATGAGGCGAAAGAAACATTGACATGCGGCTTGCTATGTGGCAACCACATGGGTGCCTGCATGCATGGAGCAGCTAGAGCCCGGCGGCGGCAGCGCTGCCAGGCATGCTGCAGTACCCCAACACCTCAGGCCGTCTGTATGAACAGCTCTGCGCATGCATCTGCTGCCGCGCGCCAGCAATGCTTTACGCCTGCAATGCTTCACGCCCGGCAGGGCGCGCCGGCGGAAAGCGGTCGTGCAGGCTGTACTTCTTGGCGATGGCGCTCCAGTCGTCCACCTGCGCCAGGCGCAGCGCCTCGCGCATGATTGGGTCCAACAGGGAAGCAGCCCTGCTGCTGCAGGGAGCGCAGGGAGCCATACATGGCTGCAGCGTGATAACAGCCATCACAGGGCTCACCTTGGAGGGCATGAGGAAGGACAGCGGCTGCCTCAGGATGGTGTGGCTGCCGTCCGGCAGCACGAACCAGGCCGCGATCTTGGGCCAGACCTGAGCAAGCCGCAGCGACTTCAGCGCAAGTGCCTGTGCATTGCTGTCTGATGTGTCATGAGCAGGGCGCATTTGAAGCCCTGCTACACAGACTGTCCTGGGCGCATGCAGGTTCTCCTGGTGAACGGGCTGACAAAGTGTGAAGCGTCGCAAAGAGCGGTTCCAACCTGAACGGTGAGAGAGTCATCTGACAAGCAGATACTCATGCATTAGGTGTGAGTATGGTACTTAGGGACACCAGTGTCTATGTGCAAACAAGCATGCTCCAGCTCAACGGGCGCGGCGCAGAGGTGCACCGCACCTCTGACCAGCGGAACGCGTCGCCGTTGCTGATGTTGAAGGCGGTGTTCTTCCCGGCAGGGTTGGTCGAGGTCCAGATCTGCGCATCGACCACACGCTGAATGCTCCAACATGCTGGCAACTACACATGAAAATACATTGTCATGATCTTACACCGCATCTGACACACAGGGTACTTGAAAGTTTCAAGTGATGAAACTGAGGATGGTGCTGCTGCCTTGCAGCACCATATACGAACCAGTGTTAGTACTAAGACATTGTGCTGGGCAGCCGCGCCTGTGCATCGGCGAGCAGGTCGACATCCACAACATCCAGGACCTTGGTGTACGCGCTGGCGGTTCCCGGGAACCTGCTCTGGTCACCACGTGGTTACCTAGGGCTCCGTGCTTGCTGCAGGGGGCACTGGGGCAGCATGACAGCCCCAGAAGAGCTTAAACACTCACATTGCAGTAGCTTCTGATACAGCCACATGTAACAAGCCCAGCACGTGCGCAATGTAGGGCATGCACAGGGCGCGCACCGCAGGGCTCCCACGTTTAGCTCCTTGCACAGCTGCGCAGCGGCAGGCGCGCTCAGTGCACCGGGCGGCAGGCTGCCGGCAAGCAGGGCCGTGCGCCGCCAAGGACACTGCCAGCGGATGTGAGCAGCCGTGCATTGCAGCAATGGCCATTCATAGCGGGCACAAGGCAGGCCAGGGCCTTGCGCAGCAGTAAAAATTATCTGGCATGCAGACATCAATGCTTGAGCAACAGGCTTATGGCAGGCGGGGGCTGCTCGCACCGTGCCATACACGCCGATGGAGTTGAGCAGGCTCATGTAGGAGCGCGGCGATGCGCCGATGATGGCGCCCGGGCTGCGCCGGCACGCAGCGTCAGCAGTGTGGACCACGCAGTGCGTTCTCGAAAAGGGTTGCTCGACCTCGAGTGCCGCAGAGGCGCCCTGTGGTCATGCATACAACAACACCTTGACTGCAGGTAAGCTGCTCCATCATGTTATAGGGAAGTTCAGCTGCCACGCTGCCCATCAAACAGCCTCAAACACTTGAATGCGACAGCTCAGCACTGATAGCAGATGCAGATGAAAGATAGCCAAAAAGCGCAACCTGTGTCTGCCGCTACCTGTGTCTGATTGCGCAGGAGAACATGAGAACAGGAGAGTTGTCAAGCCCTGCTGATCAGGTGCAGTGCATTCCAGCAACCAGGTTTGAGCAATAGCAGGGGGCACGGCTTGCAGTGGAGCGTAGAAGCATGAGGCACACCGCAGTGTGGACCAGGTCCACTTTGCTCCCGATGCGACGCGCGACTCGACGTAGTCCTGCATGTCTGCCTCAGAAGCACAATATGGTTAGCTAAGGACTGGTGTAAAATGTCAAGCAATGGCAGCCAGAAAGTTTACCAAGCGGTGGTTTGCAGTGCACTCTGGCATTCACTGGAGGGAGCAGCAGCTGTTGCCATGCATGCTGCATGGAGGCAGGCAAAGCGGATGAGACAGGGAGCAGGGAGCGCACTGTAGTAGAAGTTGGGCGGCATGTGCCTGCGCGCCTCCGCACAGTTCAGAGCGCGTACGGCATCTCCTATGTGTCCATACATGCGGCAGGACACGCAGTATCATCCAATCAAACGAGCCCCTTGTCTGCAGTCAGCAGGAGACACCCGTGCGTGTGTCACTCTCGCCCCCGCACAGGAGAAGAGGCAGCACCCTGTACCTGCCAGCCACCACGTGCAGGGCCGCACCGCGGGTCGTCTTCCTTGAACGGCGTCTTGATGACGCTCGTGCTCAGGTGGATGCCCTGCGAGGCCACACGGGGGATGCCATCAATCTGGGCTCTACATGTACTGCAGACCACGCTGGTGAGTATGTGCGGAGCACATCGTATGCAGTCACGGTGCGGCGGAGTGCATGAGCATGCGCACGCATGCGCCTCGCTTCCCTGTCAGGCAGCGGGGGCCGGCGCACGTAGTACTTGATGCCCTGGCTGAAGTACACGTGCTGCAGCGGCGCGCGCGCGGCTTCCAGCGCCTCCACCATGTTGACGAGCATCTTCGCGGTTGTCTGGTCGACCTGTTTAAAGCCGCTGCATGTCAGCATGTCAGCGCACGCCGCATGCCGTTACGATCATCATACCTAAAGCACATGCAGTGCAACCTCTGCTTGCAATGGCTGTACACTAAAAGTGAGCAGCAGTGCCGCGCGCCTGCGTGGTGTCGCCTGCACCCCAAACACACATGTTGACAGATGATCAGCCCGAATAAGGCGCGCAGATGCTGTACCAGCTGCAGCGAGGGACAGTAACGAGCAATAAGTTCCAAAGTGAGCATGACCGCGCCTGAGAATGCCACATGGAAGACATGCGTGACGCTTGCGGCGAAATCCGCAAACTTGTTCCTGACTCCCTGCAGCGTTGGACAGTTGCAACACTTCTCGGCATGGTTTGTGCACCTCCGCACGTGCGGGACATCGCTCTAGGACATCGCTCTAGCACAGCAATATTACATTATGTATTATAATACTAACATGTAAGTATGCGCACCTCCACATCCAGCAAGTTGAGCGCAATGAAGTTCACTCTTGTGCCCTTCAGGTCCGCAGCAGGCTTGCGGCTGATTGCGTAGATCGCGCCCCACTCGTCCTTGCTCGCGTCCAGCTTCTTCAGCAGCGCGCGGCCCTGCGCGGCCTCTGGCGGCGTCGGCGCATGGCGCACAGCATGCACGCCTAGCAAGCACAGGCTACACGGCAACCACAGGCTACAACCAGGTTGCTGAATCGTGCAGGCTGGGCCATCTGCTGGTTGTTGCTGAAACTGCTTCACCAACAATCAGCAGATGGCCCGACCTGCATGTCAGCGACCACAGTGTAGCCTGTGGCTGCAGCCTGAAACCATGCTCGCCAGCACACGCATGACGTAATCACGGCTTTTGTTTTACAGCTGTTGTTGGATCACTGGAAGCTGCGCTACATGCAGGGCACGTGCAGCAGCGGCCTTTTTCTGTTTGTTATTAGTTTGCCTGGCCCGCGCCTGGATGCCGGAAGCGCCGCTTACAAGGGCGGTGCGCTGACCAACCGTCATTGCAGGAGGTGTATTCTTGTCAGCCACTGCGCACGTAGCCTGGCAGCTCCGAGCTGGCTAAGGAGACCGAAGTAGAGTCTGTAGAGGTCTGTTGTGTATTTGGACAGCCCAGGAAGATTTGAGGGTTTTGGGGAGAGGCATGACTGCGCATGACTGAGCCGGCAAGTTCACTTACAACCCATGCCACCCATCCCATCAAGGAGCCAACGCTACTTCGATTACTTCATCCAATTCACCGCAAGGCTGCACGCATCATGTGCCTGTAGGCGTTTCAGCACGCTCGACTCGCAACCAGATAGAAGCCCGGAAAATCAACACAAGGAAGCTGAACACCGCCTCAGTATGGCAGCTACAAGATGGAGCATGGCAGCTACAAGCTGAAAGATAAAGCAAGCAAACAGGCTGCTGTTCGTTGCCTAGTTCAGAGCCGGCACAGCAGACACAGACGGCCTACAGTTTTCGACGCCAGGCACTTCCAAGCGGAGCAAGCAGCATTCCCTTGATACTTCAAGCACTTCACGCCGAGGAGGCCATGTGTGTGGAAGACGGAAAGATTCACATGCACACGACTGCTGAACAGGGCATGACAACACAACCTCTACAACATGGAACAGCAGCAGGGGACCGATGATCTTGTGAGCTACTTCAGGACAATGCGCCGCCGTTGCGCGTATCTATAGACGCCCCTGGCGCAGCCTCGCCCGCTCCTCTCCTTTTGCAGCATGGGCCCATGAGCCTGCAGGCGCGAACATCCCCAACTCGGGAATGCGCTTGGTACAAGCGAAGCTGGCCGCAAGGGCGCCCATGCGCTTGCTGCTGACAGGAGAAGCAGAGCAAAGCAGCTGTGACAGTGGTGCTTCAGCTGTGAGTGTGCAGGCTGGCTGGCAGAGACTCAGCGATTAGAAAGTGCCTGCATGTACATCAGTGCATGGCAGGCGCACCTTGAGAAGAGCTTGGTCGCAAGGCTGACGAGGAGCGAGCCAGCGCCCGTCAGCACCGCGAACGCCCACTCATAGCCGTTCTGCTGCTCGCAGTGGAAGATGCCGCGGATGGGCGTCAGCATGATCAGCAACTGCGTCAGCCGCGCCCACACCGTCAGGTGCCAAGCACAAGCGGCACTGCACGATGACTGATCATGACCGCGCTCCTCAAACGAGCGTCAGCAGATGCGCTCGCGCGGCTGAGGCGGGACGGAGCAAGGGAGGCTGGGTGACATCGTGGCAGCGGGCAGGGGTACCCATGGCCACTCCAGACATCACACGGTCGGCGCCGGCGTGCTGGACGCGGGGAGCCGCGCCTGCAGGAGGACAATAACCGCAAACACGCTGAGGTACATGTGGGAGGTCAGGACGCCGCTGAAGATGTTGAGCTCGTCCTTGATCTTGCGCGAGTTCAGCATGTTGAAGATCTGCGCGGCCGGGGCAGGCCTCGGCGCCTTGAGAGCACTGGACACTGCGCCTGTGCACCAGGTGAACACAGAGGTGCCCAAGATGTGATGCAGCGTTGCTGATGTGCAGGCCGGACCTGCATGAAAACAAAGGAGTTGAAGACGAGCGAGCCCACGTCCTGCTGCTCGACCTTCACCTTGGCCGCCTGCTGCTTCGCCGCCTGCGCGCCGCGGCCGCGGCGGTAATCGCTGCTTGTCAGCGCAGCCGCCTCCTTGCTTGCATGCATGGGGGGTTGCATGCAGAGCGCAGGCAGCGCATCGAAAGCATCAGGCAGCACTGGCATTCTCCAAGTGTTCCCCCAATGTTCCCAGGACGCGCGCCTGCTCATGCGGGCTGCTGAGCGCCTGCAGCCGCGGACAGCTGGACTGGCTGGGCTCGCCGCGGCATGCGGGCCCTGCCAGGGCGCGGCGGTCATTAATGTACGAGCAGGCGCCCCCGCGGAGCGCGCAGATCGGCACCTCGCCTGCGCGAGCCGGCAAGCGCGCCTGAAGAGGCTGCCTCCGCTCCCTAAGCGTGTTGTGAACCGCTCGATGCTGCGCGCAGTGTCTTACACCGCCGCATGCCGTGCGGGCGTGGCACGGGCGTGGCGTGGCGCAGCACATCCAGAAATGGACAATCTATTGCAGATGCTGCCTCTGCCCCAGCACTGAGCAGCCCTGTCCAGCAAAGACATTGGGGCGCGCCTGGACGGTAGAGCCCGCCGGGCTGCAGGTTGCTGGTGCATGCGCCGCCAGCATCCACCTCACAGCAAACGTCCACGCTGGCGCGCGGGCCGCTCAGCTGCAGGGCGCCCAGGTCCAGATCGCGCACCTGGGCGTACTCGTAGCACGGCCAGGGCGGCTGCTCCCCGAGCCATCACGCGCCAGGTGAGTTACCATAACCGCTGGTGTTACATGCGCCGAGGGCGTGCATGGCACGGCGGGGGAGGCTTGATAGGGGCCTTAACAGCGCACTCGCAAAAGACGATGATGTGCTGATGAGCCCTGCTGCGGCTGCTTTCCTGTTTGAGATGCCTAAATCAGGTGGGTGATGCAGCAGCGACGCAGCACGGACAGCAGCATATGCTGCTGACAGGGAACTAACTGCACTAAAAGGTCCCGCCCACCTCTCCCGTCACACCTGCACGTGGAGCAGGAGCAGGGTCCTGGCGCGGCTGCGCAGACGCAGCGCACGCCGCCGGGCGCTGCGAAAAGCAACGGCCGCGCCCTGCGGCGAGCAGCGCACCGAGTACTTGTCGATCAGCCGCGGCGCCGCGTAGATGACCAGCATGAGCACCGCGATCTGGTAGCAGCCCTGCACCAGGATGTGCTTCCACATGCGCGGCGAGATGACTGACTCGGTGCGCCCGTGCGGCGCCTCTAGCAGCAGGTCCTCCGACGGCAGCTCCGTGGCCAGCGCTGCGCGGAGCAGCGGGCGCCCAGGGTCAGCAACTGGGACGCGCCGCATGCCGCGCAGCGGCGCCTGGCAACGCACCAGGACCTGCCTGGTGCGGCAAGGCCTCAACGCTGGTGAGGCACTTGGCACTGGACCACCTGGCCTGCAATATGTAACCAGAAGATAAACTGACGGAGGAGGCATTGGCGGGGGAGCGGACCCAGGGCGGCGAGCGCGTCCATGATGAGGTTGATCCAGAGCAGCTCCAGCACGTTCAGCGGCGTCTCTACGCAGCGGGCCAGGCTATCTGAGTGAGGAGGACCCTGGCGGCGGGAACTGGGCAGGCATGCACGAGCTGGGCACAGCAGCGGCGAGCGCTGGGGAAGGGCGCGCCTCCTGTTGTCACGGCCGCCACGAATGCGATCACCTGAAGCCCAGCCACACGCCCCAGTCGTCACTGTGCCGCACACACGCCAGGGTTGACCTGGAAGTCTCACGGCAGCCAGGTGTGTGGACTCCCAGGCCGTGAGGGAGGCGCGCCAGGGCCACGAAGTTGATCGTGAGCTGGAACTGCAGGAACTTGCGGATGTTGCTGAACACCGAGCGGCCCCACAGCACCGACTTGACGATGCTGCTGAAGTTGTCGTCCATGATCACGATGTCGGCCGCCGCCTTGGCCACCTCCGTGCCTGCGCGGATGCAGGGTCAGGGTGTGCCCGCCGCGCGCCGCACCACGACCCAGCAAAGCCCACCTCCTGGCACTCTGATGATTGCATGGGCTTGCGTCTTGGGCCTGGTAGCCCTTTCCTGTGGAGCGGCGGGCGCGGCAGGCTCGGAAGCCGAGCGCGCCCGCGGCGCCGGGCGCGGCCGGCCGGGCGCCGGACGCGCACCGGTGATGCCCATGGCCAGGCCGACGTCGGACTCCTTGAGCGCGGGCGCGTCGTTGGTGCCGTCGCCGGTCACCGCCACGATCTGGCCCTGCCGCTTCAGCAGCTGCACCAGCACGTACTTGTCGCGCGGCGAGCTGCGCGCCAGCACCTGCCGCGCGCGCGGCAGTGAGCGCTCCTGGGCTGTGCGCGCCGCGCCTGCCCTGGCTCGCAGCGGGGCGGCGGCTGCGCAAGCAAGGTTTGCGGCATTGCCGCGGCAAGCTCGGCGCCGGCAGTGGTGACCGCCGCGCCGGCCACAACAAGCGGGGGCCATTCAATGTCCATTCGACAATCACTGTCTTGGTCAACTTGACCTTACGAGTGCGGTGCTATCAGGCCAGCATGCTCTCTGTCTCATGATCTTGGCACGGGGAGAGGTCTTCTGATAAATTCCAGGTGAAGTGGGGTGCCCAGCAAAACACACACGGCGCCGCTCACGGGCGCCTGCGCAACGGGCGGGGCGCGCCGCGGCGGCGGCGCGCCTGCAGCCGCGGCAGCAGCGCGAGCAGCTCCGGCTCGGGCCGGCCGCGGAAATCCGGGCCCTCCAGCGCCAGGCCGCCGGCCGCCAGGATGCCGCACTCGGCCGCGATGTGGCGCGCGGTGTGCAGGTTGTCGCCCGTGACCATGCGCACCACGATGCCGGCGCGCTGGCAGGTGGCCACCGCGCGCGGCACCTCCTTGCGCACGGGGTCCTGCGGCGCGCGGGGGCGCCCGCTGGTCACGGTCCTCTCCCCGCCAGGCGCAGTGCAGATCGAGGCGGTCTCAACCGCGGCGCGATGCGGCCGCACGGCTCGGGGCTGGTCGCCATGCGCAGCCCCATAGGCGCGCGCCGGCGCATGCCCGGTGCGCGTGGCGCCCGCCGCCAGCGCAGACCTGTCACAACCTCCTTGTCACCAGCAGCACCATCCTCACAGCGCTGCTTTCACATGAGCAGCACCTGCCCGGCCTCCTCCGCAAGCAGACCACGCCGACGGAGCGCGCGCCTTGATGCCGACGATGCAGCACAGCGTGAGCTGCTCGTCGGGCGGCTCGTCAAAGGCGCCGGGCGGCCAGTCGGCGCGGCCCCCCGCAAAGCGCCGCTGCGCCAGGCACAGCGTGCGCAGCCCGCTCGCGGCCATGGCCGTGATGTACGCCTCCAGGTCCGCGCGCGCAGCGGCCGAGAGCGGCTGCTCTGCCGCGTCGGCGCCAAGCAGCGCGGTGCAGCGCGCGAGCACAATCTCCGCCGCACCCTGCCGGCCGTCAGCCACGGTGGCAGGCCTTCACGCGTGGTGACAAGCCTCTGTGCATGGAAAGAGGCATCCCCTGACATGCATCATACTTTGTGTGCTAGAGTGAGACGGAGTGCCCAGCTGTCACGGTGTTTGGTGGAGGGCCAGCTTCATCACAGCCCCGTCCCGCAGCACAGCGCAGAGACAGGTGCGATCTGGCGCTCTCCTGTTTCACGCACTGCAGAGATCCAGCAGACAGTAAGCACGCAAACGCATGCTGAAGTTGACGATTGGCCTATGCAACTTATGCTGTAATGTCGTGCTGACTGCAACAGCATTGTCGTGCTGCAGGCTTCACGTGCAGTGAGTAAAGCAACACACTCTGCACAGCCCCCTTCAGACCCCGACTAGGGCCTGCAGGACACGCGCGGCGCGCCTTGTTGTACAGCATCAGCTCGCCGGGCGCGCGCAGCAGCACGGACGCCATCTTGCGCGCCGACGAGAACGCATACAGCTCCTCCACGTCATCGTGCCGCGCCTGGCGGGCGACAGGAAAGTCCGACACGAAACACGCATGTTGCAGAACAAGAACGTGGTGGGCTGTGGCTCTTCCAGCTGCACGCATGGACAGCCCTCCAGCACGCGTCTCTCGCCAAATCTTGTGTATTACGCCACCATGCGTGACAACCTCACGGCAGTGTCCCCACGGTCACACCGCCTGCTAGGTGTCCAAACAGGAGCTCAGCACAGCCCTGCAGGCAACGCCCATGCAAGCTCCGGGGCACGGAGCTGGCCGCACCTCGCGCAGCGCCTCATAGCTGATGCCCCACGCGCGCAGCAGCATCAGGAGCGCGCAGTCCGTGCGGTTGCCGACAAAGCCGACGGTGTCCTTGTCGTGCTCGATCAGGAACGCCTGTGCCGAGCAAGGGCCGGCTGTCAGCTGGGAAGGCAGGCCCCGTCTCAGCTACTGTCATGCAGCATGTGCTGCATGGGGTGCGCATGCTGCACAGCAGTGACTGGTGTGCTGGCAGGGTCGCGGAGTGCCAAGCATAGGTGCAGAATGTCTGCTGCGGAGGCCAGCCAGCAGAGTGCGGTTGTCACGCCCTGGTTGGGCAACCAGCCGGGTGTGGGCTGCATTGCATGTGCAGATCACTGCCAGCAGCATGCAGTCCGGTTCGTACAAAAGTTGCCAGAAGGTGTCCATGCTGCAATGGGCCCCTTGCAACACCCCACGCGCTGAGCGGAACACAAGCCTGCACCCAGGCGACAGGTCACGGCCTCCTTCAGCACTCAGAAGGCTGTAGGTGCTGAACGGCCTCCTTTAGCATTCAGCAGGCTGCAGGCCTCTGCAGCACCTTGGAGTTGAGCGCGATGTTGGCCTGCAGCGACGCGGCGAGCGGCGCGGGCAGCTCCGCGGCGGCCGGCGGCGCCGCCCACGCGCGCCCGGCGAACCAGCCGGCCACGACGGTCATGCGGTTCTCGGTCAGCGTGCCGGTCTTGTCGGAGCAGATCGTGGTCGCGCCGCCCATGGTCTCGCACGCGGCCAGCACGCGCACAAAGTTGGCGTCGCGCATCATCTTGCGCATGCTGCGGGCGCATGGATAGGGTAGTGTTAGGTCGGGTACATTGTCAAGGCCATGTTAGCCAATGTTGCACTGGCCCGGGCTGAGGCCTGCGCAGGCCGCGCTGCGCAGGCCGTGCTCCTCACGCCCACAGTCCGACCGCGTCGGTCAAGGCTGGAGGGGGCAGCCCGCGGCCCTGTGCGGCGCTCCGGGGCGGAGAGAAACTCTGCCGAATTGCGAGCCGCGTTGCCACGGCTTAGCGGCTACCAGAAATCCTATCAGCGTACATGCATTCACCATAGCTTTGCAGTATCTGTTTTTACAGAACCCTGCAGCACAATGCGCCTGTTTGCGGCAGGGTGCCAGCCGCCCAGGCAGCGCGCTTGCGCCCGGGAGCGCGCCTGTATGCGAGCGAGATGGTCACCGCGAGCGGCAGGCCCTCGGGCACCGCGACGACCACGATGGTAACGGCGAAGATGAAGAACTGCAGCGGGCCCTCCACGATGCGGTCGAGCGGGAAGCCGCGTTCCCGTATGCACCACCTGCCGCCCGCGCCAAGCAGCTTTTTTTTAAGGGCCAGCACGGCGCGGCACAGCCGCACAGCGGCTCTGTACCAGCCAGACATGCGCACCTCGGACGCGCCGCGCGCCTCAGGCGCTGGCCCCGCGCTGCGCCAGAGACTACAGCGCCGCCGCGCAGCGCATCGCCGCGCGGTTCTGCTTCCCACCAGGCCGGCACTGTCAACCGGAGGCCGAGCGCGCCGCACTGTGCCCGCGGTCCGCCTAGGGCCGGTCGCGAGCCCCGCACGGGCTGAAAGCCGGGGCCGCGGGCGCGCGCCTGACCAGCAGCACCACGAAGCACAGCGCGCCGACCACCAGGCCGACCTTACCGATCGCGGCCGCCAGCGTGCCCAGCGCAGCCTGCAGCGGCGTAGGCGCCGGCTCGCTCGCCACCATGGCCATGGTGCGGCCCCACTCGCTGCGCTCGCCAACCGCCAGCACCAGCAGCCGCCCGCTGCCCTCGGTCACCTGCGCGCGGCCCGACACGAGACCACGCATGAGCCTTGGGTCCCGCGGCAGGCTTACGGACCTAGCTCTGCTGACGTCACACTGCAGCCGCCCGCCGCCCTCGGCCGCCTGCGCGCGGCCGCACACGAGGCCACGCGCGGCCTCGTGTTCGGCCGCGCGCGGCCCTTGGGCTCTGAAGCAGGCTTGCAGGCACAACCCTCTTCGCGGTGATACGCCAGGTGACATGCCAAGATGCAGGCTCCCTGCATGCTCTGCCGCTTGCCACAACCCCCTCAAAACCCCGCGCCAGCTCCTGGCCCTGTTCTGCGTATCAGCACGAAGGTGCCACACATGCCATGCGGCGACCGCAGCGAACAGGCGCCGAGCAGCACAGCGATGTTTGGGGCGAGACGAGGTCAAGCCACGCGCCGGTCACTGACTCGGGCACGCACCTCAGTGCCCGACTTGCAGAAGGCGTCGCTGTGCGGGTCCTTGCGCATGGGCTCGCTCTCGCCGGTCAGCGAGGCCTGCCGGCGCGGCAGCGCGACGCCCCCGTCAGCCACGCGCCCCGCCCAGGCGGACGCCTGCCCCGCGGACGCGGCCGCCCTCGCGCCGCGGCAGGGCCGGGAGGACGGGCCCGCGTGCCGCAGCAGGCCGCGGCGCCCGTGCGGCGCAGCGAGCGCAGCGCGGCTGCGTAGAGCAACAGCTCCCTCCCTCAGTGCACGGTGCCTGCGCCGCGCTGCGCATGCGCGGAAAACATGATTAGGATTAGGGTCAGGGACCGGGCCGCGCCTCATCGATGGTCAGGCCGTGCGCCTCGAACGCCAGGCCGTCGGCGGCCACGCGGTCGCCGGTGTCGAGCAGCAGCACATCGCCGACCACAACGTCCTCGTTGACGACCAGGCACTCGTGCCCGCCGCGCACCGCCTTGACCTCCACCACGCCCGCCTCCGCGTTGAGCGCGTGGAACTGGCGGTCCTTCTGCCAGTCGTTGCCGGAGGCTGCGCGCGCGCGCGCGGGCGCCGGTGAGCGGGGCGCGCGCCGGTAAGCGCTGGCTGGAATGTCGGCGGCATGGCCCGGCGGTGCCTCTTGCGTCCTTCCGCGCGTGCGCCCGCCATTGAGGGGCTCGGCCTCTGCTATCCTCTGCATTTGTCAGCCACGTCATCAACCCCAAGTGCAGGTGCTGCTCGGACTGCTTGCAGGGGCGAGGGCGGCAGGGTTTGTGCCGCGACAGCGCAGCGGAGCGAAGCGCATCGCCTGCGTGCGCGCGGCAGCGCGCGCGGCGCGCGCGGCGGGCGCGCACCAACGAGGCTCACAACCAGCACGGCCACCCAGATCGCGATGCCCTCCGTCCACGCCTGCTCCTCGCGCTGCGCCGGCACGGATGCGCCGATGATGGTGGACACCTGCGCGCCGGCGCGGCGCTCGCCACCGTGCGCGCGCTTGCCTGCAAGCACGCAGTGCAGACCCCCTGCATGCATGCACCGCGCGCCCTGCTGCTCACGCTGCCGGGACTGCAGGTTGTGCCCGCCAGGCAGCGCCACACACGGGGCTGCTGCAAGCACCTGCGCACGCTCGGGTCACGGCCCCGCGGCGCACGCGCGGGCGCTCGCCGCCAGCTTGCAGAGCAAGCACGCGTCCTGCGGCGCCCCCTTCCCGCATGCCCAAGGCGAGGGCTGCAGGCGCCCAGGAGGGCGGCCCAGGAGGGGCGCACGGCAGCGGCGACCATCAGCAGGATGAGCGTCGGGTCGCGCAGGTTGTCCAGCAGCAGCCGCAGGAACGGCCGCGGCTTGACCTCCTTGAACTTGTTGGCGCCGAACTCCGCCCGCCGCCGCGCCAGGCCGCGCACGTCGGTGTCAGTGTGCGCCAGGCCGGTGCGCATGCTCGTGCGCAGCGATGCTGCCAAGCCCTCCGCGCCGCCATGCTTCGTCAGGTCCTCCGCGCGCTTGTGCTGCGCGGGCACGCCCGGTCACGTTCTCCTCCCACTGCTGTGCACTTTGCAGGCCATGTATTTAGATGCGAACTCAGACTTGCAGTAGGTCGTGAACCAGCTGCGCAACCTGAAGCAGGTTGAAGCAATCATGCAAGTCTTTCTCACGTTAATGCGTCTACTCAAGTTTCGACAACGTCCTGCTTTGAGCGCCTGGCTGGCTAGCAGACATCTGCACCGATAAGCTGGGTACTGGCTACTGCAGTGCTCATTCAAATGCCGCGTGAACAATGTACCTGCCACAAACAATGCTGCCACAATAAGCAGACAAAGATACTCCGACACTGCGTCCTGTCAAGTTTACCTCCAACAGGTTAGCAAGGTCGTCGGCGCTCACACCAAAGTCCGGCTTTGCGTCCTGCATATCCTGGGCGCGCCCTCCGCATGGCGCGCTCTTGGGGCTCATGCGGGTGCTTCTGCTCAGCTTCCTCGCGAGGTCGGTCCTTCAAAGCTGGCTGGCTCAGTACTAGTGACAGCTGCCACCATTCTTGTCATAATACTTCTGGTGGTACTCCTCCGCCCGCCAGAACTCTGAGCTAGGGGTTATCTCGGTCGCAATAGCGCTGGGGAAGCGCTGTTGCGCGGCAGCCGTCTGTGCCTGCGCGTGCATGCTCACTGTTCTACAAAAGGCAGACTGGACACAGACAGGGTGTGCAGGAAAGGGAAAGTGTGCACCTCCGCGATTGCCTTCTGGTCCTCGTCATCATAGAAAATAGCGCTGCGGTACTGGGACGCCTTGCTCCGGGGCAGGCTTGCGTTGTGTATGCTGTAGAAGAAGTCGACCTGTTGCGGAGCTTGCTGACTATTAGTTGCATGTGGCTTGCACGCGCGGAGGGCAAGAGCCCGGGGTGACCCGCGCACCAGGTCGTCATACTTCACCCGGTCGTCATAGACTAGCTGCACGGCCTCCGCGTGGCCCGTGTTTCCGCAGCAGACCTGCAGCACCACTTGCTTACAGCATCGCTCGCAGAAGCATGCCAGCAAGCTTGCGGGCCTGCTATGCACAACGACGTTCAAGCGCCTTTGCTGCGCACCCTTTCATACGTCGGCTTTGGCAGTGTCCCGCCCGTGTAGCCAACTGCGGTCTGCACCCCCGCGCTGCGAAAGTGCTGCGCAAACTTCTGCTCGACGCCCCAGAAGCAGCCCTGCAAGGTGCAGCACAGTCATAAATCTGTTATCACAGCTCTCTCCACTTTGCAGCGCCTCTGTGAGCAAAACAAAGGAGGGATGCGCACAGCTGCAAACGTAGCGCGCTGCATGGGCATGTCTGGCTCTTATTCAAGCTGGTGAGTTCTGCCTGGACCTCAATCAGCGGTCAGCTATCAGTTTTGCACACACTCCAAGGTTGCTTGCTATAAGCGAGACGTACAAGAAGCTGGCAGGCAGCAAGGCCTCGTTTTCAAGGGCACTACTGCATTAAGCGAGGCAGCAGCGCACCCGCTGCAATCACCACCCCGCATGCATCTAAGCAGTTGGCTTAGAGTGCATGGAATAAGTGGTCTGATTTGCACTATCTGACAGGGCAGCAGTGCAACCGATACATGCTGTTACACAGCTCTGTTACAAGCTAGACTCCTGGTCAAAGGACCCCAATCAGGAGTCATGCACACAGCTCAAAGCCCGGCTACCAGGAAGAGAGCAAACCCCATTAGGCGGCCAAGTCATTGCTTAGCCTGAGCACCTGGGTCAGGACAGAGTTGACAAAACATTTACCGCCGCACACAGCTCTTGCGTGACACAATAAATTCTGCGTCATGCCCCCACGCAAACAATGATCTGGTATGCTTGAGCCTGCACACCCACAAAGGCAAAAAAACTACTAGAGAAGCCAAGCACCCTGTACAACAGTCCCAAGATGCTGAGCGGACAGTGTACACACACGAAAGCTGACTTGCTCACGACCAATCCCACAACAAGCTGCATACACGCCGGTAGTGGCCCAGCGGCTGTCCTTTGCACCCATTCATGCTCAGCGATGTGAGCCAATGTACCGGTAGCAAATGGCCCGTGCACAGGCAATATCCGGTCTTGTGTCAATACCTGATCTCCTGCTGCACCCCCCCTTACAAATGGCAGCATGAAGCTTAGTTGCTGCCCGCCACCACTGCAAATGCCCAAAGCTCGCCAGCAATGCTAAACCTTGCCAAAAAAATGACAGGAACTGATTAGGGATTCAGGGCCACTGGGCACTGTTGCATGCATACTCAGTACGCCAGCAACGTGAGCAGCCAAGCATGCTGTCCTATGAGCCAGTGCCACAACCGAGCATCCCATCCTAGGAAAGCCAGACGGCATGCACAGCAAGTCCCCGCACGCCTTGTGTGCGGCTCACCAACTGCACTTGTGCCAGTCATGAGCAGCGCAGCTCACAGAGCGCAGCTGGTACGAGGGCGAGTCTGCCACAGCACTGGCAAGATGCAGAGCAAGGACAGCCGGGCTCGCTGCCGGCGAGCTCGGAAGGTGGACACAGCCACCTCTGTCTGCTTGTTAGCAGGCGCGGAGGATTGTTGCAGAAGCGCGGTGCAGAGGCGCTTGCGAAACTTTCCCGCGCCCGGCACTCCGTGCGGTCCGCCCCCTCGCCGTGCACAACCTGGTCCCGGAGCCCGAGCCCGCAGGCCGCGCTATGCGAGGACGGCTTGCAGCTGCGCCAGTTGCAGCGCCGACAGGCGCGCCGGGAAGGCGATGCGGAAGCGCACGCGCAGGTCGCCGCGGCCGCCGCCCTTGGCGCGCGGCATGCCCTCCCCGCGCACCAGCAGCTCCGACTCGGGCGTGATCACGCCCGCCGCCGCCACCTGCCGGCCGCGCGCGCAGACAGTCGCCGCGTGCACGAGCAACACAAGCATATCTACTTATAGTACTGAGGTGCGACCATGGGTCAGACAGTCATACACCGGAGCACCAGGGGCACTGCACTCAAACGCGAGCACACCTGTGCGCCTTTCAACCCACCCTGGTGAAGACCCCACATGCTGCATACACAGAGAGCAGAGTGCAGACCTGCAGGGCCCGGCCGTCCAGCGTCTGCAGAGGCACGGGGCCGCCCGCGAGCGCGTGCAGCAGCGGCACCTGGCGCGCACAGCGGCAGTCAGCGCGCCGCCAGGCGGCCCTGGCAGCCCAAGAGGCGGGCTGCCTGACGAGGCACGGTGACCACATTTTGCAGCTAAGTCACGCGCAGTACGCAGCCTCGCACACATTGCGTTTCCATGCATGGTGCCAGGAACTGGGCAACAACTGCTAATTTCTGCAAGCAGCTCCTCCTCGCAGACAACCACTGCAAGCCCATGCGTACGCGTGCTCTTAAAACTCTCTGCTGTGTCATCGAAAAGACTGCCAGACGCCTTGCAAAAAGTTGCAAAGGCAGCCAGTGTCACAGATCCCGCCCGTGGGAGCGCTCAATGCTGCCTAGCAAGCACTGCGCTCGCCCCACAAGCAGGCCAAGCACTGCGCATTGGGCTTGGGTTAGATACAGGGATAGCACATCCCCGCGCAAACAGGCCATGCCCTGCGCATTGGAGTGCGCGCCTCGACGCGCGCGTGCAGGTCGTCGCCGTGGCGCTCGAACCGCGCGTGCAGCGCCTGGCGCACGACCAGCACAACGTCGCCCGCGCCGCGGCCGGGCGCCTCGTCGCCCTTGCCCGCCAGCGTCAGCCTGCGCGCGCGCGGCCGCGCCTGACGGAGCTGCATACGCCCGATGCCCCGCAGAGCGCGTGTGCGAGCAGGCCCACAGTGCACGCGCATCCACTGCATCATGCACGCTACACCATTGCCGCACGCTCATTTAAGCTTGCAATAAAGACGGCTTAGCCCGCAAGCGAGCGCAGGCAGCGCTCACTGACAGGGTCTGTGTTTTGTTGGTGCGCACCGGTGGCCCTCCTGCCAGCCGGGCTGGACGCGGATGGTCACCTCCTCGCGCACGCGCACGCTCGCGCCACTGGCGCCGTCGTAGATCCGCCGGCTCAGCGCCAGGCGCTTCTCTCCGCCTGCGCCAGCAGCATAGCGCCTGTCGCCACCCTGACGCCATGACAGCTGTGTCCAGAACGCGACCCCCGCCAGCGTCGCACACTGCAAGGCGAGCTCCTGCGTTGACAGCGGCAGGCAGGGCGCGCGTAGAGGCAAGGGTAGGGTAGGGTAGGGTAGGGTAGGGTAGGCCCTGGTAGGGCTGCACACCCTTAAACAGCTCCTCAAGCGTCAGCGTCAGCGGCGCCTCCGTGGTGCTCGGCGTGCTCGGTGCGATGTCCGCGCCGAAGCCGTCGCCAAACAGGCCGGCGCCACCGCCGCCGAACGCGCCGCGCGCAAAGAGGTCGGCGCGCGGGCAGCCAAACTCGAACGCGTCCGGCGGCGCGCCAAAGAACTCGGTAAACACGTTGCGGAACTCGTCCACGTCTACGCAAGTTGCAGGTCGGTCAGGGGAAGGCCCGGCGACGGCTGCGCCTGGCGGCTTTGGTGGGTGCCGCACACCGGGGGAGCTCCCGCTCGCTTCAGGTCAGGCCGCGGGTCCAAGCACGGGCAGGTTTGCCTCTCTGCTGCAGCCTGCAACGCTGTAAACTAAAATGGCTCTCCTGGGAACAGGGTTACCTGCATGCCGCACTGGCGCGCTGCGAATGTCTGTCTCCGCGTCATACGCAGTGCGCTTCTGCACGGCGCAAAACCGAGGTCAACCAGGTCTTTGCCCTGCACGGTCCCTGCGGCGCCACACGGGCCCCTGCAAGCGCCTGGCAAGCGCTGCTGGGGCGCACACTCGAATATCTTCAGGCACTTTTGCTAGACCCTTCCAATGATCATGCGAGTCTCCCTCCGCGGTACGCAGGGCGATGGCCGAGTGCTACAGCACGGCGTCTGCAAGGTGGGCTGACAGACTGGCGCCAGAGCCTGGAAGAGCACCAGGCAGGGCGCATCCCGGCACCCACGCCGCATCCTGTCGGGAGGCCTGCGGCGTTCGCGCGGCCGCAGCACAAGCAAACAGTTCAGGCTTCTATAAAAGTGAGTGTGCGTCCTCACCGCGCCGTCCGACAGCACGGCGTACGCCTGCTGCACGCTCTGGAACTCGCGCGTGGCCCGCTCGCGCCGCTCCGGCGGCGCCTTGTCCGGGTGGTGCGCGAGCGCGTAGCGCCGGAAGGCCTTGCGAATGGCCTCCGGCGTCGCGCTGCGGCTCACGCCCAGCCGCTCGTAGAGGTTGCCGGGCTCGCGCTCGTCCATGCACTGCGCCCGCACGCTCGCACAGCACCGGATGCACGCAAGCCTGCGCCTCACTCACACTCAAGCTATTCAAGCATGGCCAAAGTGTGCGCAGACGCTTGCTGACATGCGCACCGCCCTGGCGCAGATATGGCATAACTTCCCTAGGGTAGGGTGACGTTGCGCTGCCTTGCGAAGGCAAGCGGAGGACTCATACAATCAAAGGAGCCAGCAGCAACGCAGGTGCTAGCACGATGGCGAGCCCGCAACAGAGCGCGGCGGCGGTCGCTACATTCCTGGGCCGCGCCGGGCGGCTGGCCGTGTTTGCAGGCGTCGGCGGCGCCGCCGTGCAGGCTGCCCTGTATACAGGCGCGCTGCTGTCCACTCGGCTGGACGTGCCAGAAGCCACTCAGGATGCTTGTATGAGTGCAGTGTGCAACACTGTGTGGTGCTCAGACGGTGCTGTATCTCTTCAAACAGTGCGTGCCTGCAGCAGTCGCCTTGTTCCTGTGCGGCCTTAGGCGCATTGCAGGGGAGGGGTGACAGCCTGCTCTGCGGAGTGCTCCCAACAGCATGACCAGTGTGTTGCGCCGCGCAGTGGACGCGGGCGAGCGCTGCGTCATGTACGACCGGATCCAGGGCGTGCTGCCGGAGCCGATAGGCGAGGGCTCGCACCTGCGCATCCCGTGGCTGCAGTCGCCGAACATCATGGACATCCGCACCCGCCCGCGCACCATCAGCTCTGTCACCGGCACCAAAGGTGACCCCGCTCCTGCGCACCGCCTGCTGGACCCTTTGCCAGGCCGCCGCCACTGCCTGGCGAGGCCCTGCGTGCACCTCAAGTGCGCACCTGGTGCCAGGCTGCGGGCGAGCAGCGCGCGCCCCGTGACGCGGCCTGCCGCGCCGCGCAGACCTGCAGATGGTCAACATCTCGCTGCGCGTGCTGTCCAAGCCCGACCACGACGAGCTGCCGAACATCTACAAGGCGCGCACCCCAGCCGGTTAAGGCTGCTGGCTGCCTCCTTACATGTTTGCTGCAGCAAGGCCGCTGTCTTGCGCGCTCGCCAAGAGTGCACGATGACAGCACCTTGTTGTTTTTTGTGTGACTGTCATGTCCTCGGTACCCTTGGTCGCACGCAACTTGAGATGTGTAAAGCGTGTGTCCAAAAATGCAGACACGGTTCTTGCTGCGTTGCAAACGCGCAAGCTGTGACTGAAGTGAGGGTGCTTACAGAAGCAGTATGGTCCATGCGGCAGAGCCTGGGCCTGGACTGGGACGAGCGGGTGCTGCCCTCCATCGGCAACGAGATCCTGAAGGCCGTCGTCGCGCAGTACAACGCGGAGCAGCTGCTGACGCAGCGCGACCGCGTCTCCCGCGCGGTGCGCGCCGCCGCTGCAGCGACCCTCGTCGGTCAGCCCTGCAGTCACGCAGGCCTTTGTGGGACCCGGGACCCCAGCGCTGAGCAGTGGTCAGCGCAGCGTGTCTGCGCGTCTTGCGCTGCGCAAGCCGCCGCGTTATTGCCTGCAGCTGGCTCTCTTTGTATGTGCAACAGGGCAACGATGTGCAGGGCTCAGGAACAATGTGTGCATGTGCATGCAGGTCTCTGACACGCGTGACTCGCGCACGCACGGCATGCGTGCAGCCTGGCCGGCGCTGCCATGAAGCGGCAATCTCTCCAGCTGTGACCAACGTGGACACACCAGCGCAGCCGCCCGCTGCACAGCTTCCATGATCAGGGTTAGGGTTTGGCAGGACCCGCTGCACAGCTTCCATGACCAGGGTTAGGGTTTGGCAGGACCAGCTGCGAGCGCGCTGGCCGCCGCCTTTGCTCTCGGGGTCCTGACCCCGGCCTGCGCGGCGGGCGCGCGCGCAGGTGCGCGACAGCCTGACCGCGCGCGCCAAGGAGTTTAACATCCTAGTCGATGACATTGCCATCACGCACCTGTCGTTCGGCACAGAGGCGCGCGCCGCCCGGCTCGCAGCCGCCGCTTGCCCCAATGTCGTGCAAAGTCTGTGGAGATGCGCTTGGTAGACGCGTGGTGTGCCTGTTGGTGCTTATGCAGGCATGTCTGTGCACACCGGCCGTGGGAGCCAGAGGCAAGCTCGGCGTCTTTCCATGTTCAGTCATGCGTGTCTGCTGTGTCATCTCTGGTTCAGGAGGACTGTGGCATGCATTTGAAGCATGCCGGCATGCGCTCCGCTTAAGCAGTGCTGCCGCCTGGTCTGTGTGCGGCAGAGAGCTGTAGCAGCGCCATGCCGTGCCAGAGCGCTGCATGCGTGCAAGCAGGGCCGTCGCCGAGCCACCGCAGAGGCCCTGCTGAGCCGCAGGGGCCGCTGACGCGCGCCTGTGCGCGTCGCGCAGTTCACCAAGGCGGTGGAGGCGAAGCAGGTGGCGCAGCAGGATGCGGAGCGCGCGCGCTTTGTGGTGCTCAAGGCCGACCAGGCGCGCGCGCCGCTATGATTAGGGGTAGGGATAGGTGGCGCCAGGCGCGCACGCCCAGCACACGCGTATGCCGACCCTGGACATGCGGGGTGATCGAGCAGGCGGGTGGCACTGCTCGCTGCGGCAAGCGCGTAGCCGTGCAAAGCTGTTTGCGCGATGTTGCAGACTAAGGGCAAGACGGACCAGTGACTGTTGAGGCGCGCGAGAGGGGCGTCACCGCGTGTGTGAAGCGGCGCTCAGGGAGCACCCGTCGCAGCTGGACGTGCTGGGCGCAGCGCGTGTATTTGCAAGGCAGGCAGGCTGCTTTGCGCCGCGGGCCTGCCCCGGGCAAGCGCTCCGTGTTGCTGTGGGGCACGCTGGCGGGCGCAGATACGCCTGCTGACGAGCGAAAGGGCACGCGCTTGACGGCGGAGACGCGCGCGGCTGACGGGCGGATGGGGGCGCGCAGGAGCGCAAGGCGGCGGTCATCCGCGCGGAGGGCGAGAGCGAGAGCGCGCGGCTGATCAGCGAGGCCACGCGCAGCGCCGGCCCCGGCATGATCGAGCTGCGGCGCATCGAGGCCGCGCGCGACGTCGCGTCCACGCTCGCGCGCTCCGGCTCCGTCGTCTACCTGCCCGGCGGCAACTCCAACATGCTGCTGGGCATCAACCCGGCGGCAGCCGGCAACCGCTGAGCGCGCCGCGGCGCGTCCGCGCGGGCGGTCTGCGTGCTGGCGGTGGCACAGGAGCTGTAACAAGCGCCGCGAGATCTGTACACCCGCCCGGCGGCGACTCCATCATGCCGCCGGGCATCCCTGTGGCGGCCAGCCACTTGAGCGTGGCGCGGCGCGTCCGAAGGGCCTGCGCACTGCCGGCGGCCTACGCGCTGTGGCGGGCTTGCTGCGAGGGCGGGAGCTGACAGCGCTGCCCGTCTGTCCGCGGCGCCTTCAGCGTGCTGCCGGGCAATAAGCTGGGAGGCACAGCCCTCCGTCAGTGCGGCGGCGCGGGAGAAGCCCAGCGCGGCGGCGCGGCTGCCTGGCAGCTCTACTGGCTTGCCAGGCGCTGTCCCATGTCGGCAAGTACTCAGGCGCTCCGAGGTCTCGACAGCGCGGCGGCGTGTCCTAAGCTGCTCCCCAGCTCCTCTGCGGCATGCACGTCAGCGTGGTGGGGTGCTGAGGCCTGGCATGCAGTGGGCTTGGTTGCCAGCTCAGGGGCACACGGCTGATGTTGCTTAACCCGCTGGCACAGGCCTCTCTGCTGGGTTGGTTGTGTTGCGCAGCCGCCGGCGGATGCCCAACTGCCTCAGGCTTACATGCGGCGTGTAATCCACCGGCCTGGCCTGTGCAGCACAAGAGAGCGGCACCTATCCATTTAGCAGGGCTAGCTAGGACGTGCTGCAGGTGCGCTGACAACCGGGGCGTTCCAGTGCGACGCCAAGTCAAGAAAAGGACCCGGCCCACTATCACAGTGCCCAGGCAATGTGCCTGTGACACGCTATGACTACAGACTGCATCCTCCAGAAGCACATCCTGCATTACTACACATCACCTCTGGCCAGGACCCCGCGCGCCAAGCGCTTGCCATGCGGGAATGTGTACATATGCGGCACATGACGTCCATGTGCAAGAACCCGTAAAGGAAAGCTGGCACAGTGCTGCCAACCAAGCGCTCTCGGACATCCCCGCCTGCACGCTGCCAGCCTCACAGGGTTTGATCGCTTTCCCGGGTCTGGATGCCGGCCGGGCGCTGCAGCAGCGCGCCGCTGCGCTCTTCCGCGGCCGGCAGCTGCGCGGCGGGCGCCTTCTCCTTGGCCTCGACCTGCGCCGGCGGAGGCTGGTCGGATTTAGGGTTTTTCCCCATGCCTGCACCCTTGCCGCCAGCCCGCGTCCGCGCAGGGACCTCAGGGCCCTGCAACGCATGCAGCACACCGTGTGCACGGTGGCGTCATGTGGCCGGCCGGGCCAGGGCGCCCGCGCACCGGCGCGCCGGCGCAGGTGTGGCAGGAGCGCGGGCACTGCACGCGCATCCAGCTCGCGTTGGCCTCGCACTCGCCGTCGAACGCCCACAGCGGGCAGTTGTTGTGCCAGTCCTTGCAGTTCTTCTCGGCGGCCAGGCGCAGCCGGCGCGCCTCCACGTCGGCTGGCTGCATGTTGCCAGAGTAGGCATCCATCCGCAGCCTGCGCGCCGGCGCTCCGGCGTGAGCGCGCCCGGCCGCCGGGCTCGGCCGCCAGCACGTCACCGGCCACCGCCATCACAGCATCCATATTGTTGAGCAGCTAGCCGTGGCGGCCATGGGCGCACGGAGCGCCCCGCGACCGCGAGGTCTACCTACACTAACCCTAAACCTGACCTATGTCCAGGTGAGCAGCCAGCATGCGGCTGCCACACTACCATGTGAGCAGCCAGCCGTGGCAGCCGTGGGAGCCCTGAGCGCGCCGGGGCGGCGCGGCGGCCGCACGGCGCACCACTTGGTCGCGCTCCACTTGTCGCCGCGCAGCGTGGGGCAGCTCGCGTGCAGGCTCTGGAAGTCCTTAGACAGGTCGGGCGTGAGGCTGTGGAACATGAGCGCGTCGCCGCGCTTGGGCGCAATGGCCACGCCGCGCTGCGCGCACGGGCTCGGGTGCGCCGGGCGCAGCCAATCGTACCGCGGCCCGGCCGGCAGCCGCCCCTCCGCCTGCGCCCCGCGCGCCGCCGCTCACGCGCCTGCGGCTGCTCGCCGGTTCCAGCATGCGGCCGCTGGGCGCATCGCTAACAACGGTTGTGTCAGCTCAAAAGCACCGCGGTGCCCGTCGCGCCAGGCTGCCAGCCGGTGCCAGCTCATCAGCGCTCGCGCACGCCCGCGCACTCTGCCTGAACAAGCACGTTCGCGGTCGCACCCACACAACACGCAAACGTTTACAGCCACTGTAGCGTGCACTGGAGTTGATATGCGCTGCGCTGCACGCCCCCAGCTCCCGTGCTGCGCCAAGCAGAGTGGTCACACACCTATCCTACCCTAATTCTAACCCTAACCACGGTTGCGGGTGCCAAAGCCGCGCCGCAGCGCACCATGGGGAAGACGGTTTCGCCGCCCTCCTCCACGGTCGTCAGGTACATGAGGAAGGTCACCAGCCGCTGCCCGCCGTGCTCCGGGCTCGGGTTGATGGCATCCACCAGGAAGTCGTGGTGCTGCTCATAGCGCTGGCCGTCGTGGTAGTGCAGCACCTGGCCGCGCGCATGCGCGCTCGAACGAGGCCGCCGCCGCATGCACGCTCGCGCGGGCGCGCCGGAAGAGCGTGCAGGCCTGCTAGGGGTGCGCGGGGCGCATGCTGTGCCGAGCGCTGGGCGCTGGCTGGAGCGGGCGGGCACATGACGCTGGAGAGAAGCCAGCCAGACGCTGCACATCATGCTGGCTGAGACCCACATGCCTTGTGGCAGGCACGCCCGCGGTGGCAGGCGGGCGCGCGCGGCACCTGGATGCCCTCGCCATTGATGATGGGCAGGTGCGTGACGGCAGCGATGCGCTGCTCGATGTCGCGCAGCACCGGGTGCTCGCCCAGGCCAAAAAACGTGCCGGTGCTCGTGCGCACCTGCGCGCGCGCGCGCGCGCGCTCAGCGCAGCGCCAGGTGCGCTAGATGCGCGCCAGATGCGCGCCTGTGGCAGCGGCGCGCTCGGCCTGGCCGCCGCGACCGAGGCGCTCGCGCCGGGCGGCGGCGCTGGCGCTGCCGCGGCGGAGGCTGTGCGGCGCTTTGCAACCTGCACGCCTGACCAGGGGAGGGACACCCGTGGGGCGTGCCCTCGCTCACCCGTCCCGCTCTGTGCGGCCGTGCAGTGACGCATTTCCCATGCAGCCATGCTCACGTGCGCCCCTGGGCTCTGTGATGCAGGGCGCCGCAGTGCGCAGTGCGGCCAGCCTGCGCGCGCCCTGGCGCGCCGCGCAGCGCAGCCCGACCCACAGGCAGCGCGCCCGCCCCGGACGAGCGCTCCCCGGCCTCCCACGAAGAGTGCATACCCACAAACTTGCCCCTGCCCCACCCCTACCCCTACCCTACTGTCGAGCGCCCGGCCTTTCATGAAGAGTGCACACTCCCAAAGCAGTGAGCGCCGTCGGGGGCGCACGTCGCTGGGGATGCGCTTGCCGGTCTCTGGGTCGACCACGGTCGACTTTGACATCTTCGGCTTGCTCTGCGGGCGCGCCGCACCAGCCCAGCTCAGCAGCCACGCCAGTGCAGCACAGCCGATGCGTGCACCGATGCGTGCAGACTGTGCGTGCAATGCTGACCCATGCGTGGCTGGAGTGCGCCTGGCGCTGCAATAAGCCTGCTGCTGTCATTTGGCATGCACATGCCAGCTTCGACACGGCGACATGCCGCGCGTTGGGCTCTATCCAGAGCGCGGCCGCGCGCGCAAGGACGGCAACGCTTCTTGCAATGCAGCAAGCGCACGCTGAAGAAGCGGAGCCTTGCAACCCCTTAGAAGTGGGCGGGGCGAGGTTGCGCGCCAGGGCGATGAGCAGTTCGCACTCCTCTGCCGACAGGAAGTTCTTGAACACGGTCGCGCGCGGCTTCCAGCTCAGCTCCACCATCTCGCCCGCCCAGTGCGCCTGCAGCATGCAGATTGGGGTAGGTCATGCACAGGGTTAAGGCTAGGGCCTGAGCTGCAGCATGGCACCGGCCCGGAGCAGCAGGACCGCCTGGCGGCCATGGGGGAGCCAGAGCGCAGGGGCCCAGGCGCCCGGGCGGCAGGGCGGGGCCGTGCGGCGGCGCGGGCGCGCCGGGTCAACTGGCGGCTGCGGCCGGGTATCGGGCTTCGCCTCGCGGTGGAACTGCACCAGCGCCGGTGTCGCCGTCGCCACATGGCGCACCGCGGCCGTGCTTCCGCCCACCGCCCGCAGCGACAGGCCTGCGCCGGGTACCTCGCCCTGCGCCGCAGCGCGCGCGCGGGTCAGCCAGGCGCCGGAGGCATTGCGCTGCGTGCCAGCTGTTTTGCCCGCTGATGCAAAGCGGCCGCGGCTGCGCCCGCCGCCCGGCGGCTGCCAGGCAGCGCAGCGGACCCGCGCAGCGTTGCGCGAGGGGCGGAGGCCATACACCCTGGCATGTGTTCCACCACAGTTACAGACGCTGTGCTGAACTCCTTGCTTTGTTGCTTAGCTGCGACCCGGCGCGCTGCGTGTACCTTATTGCCCGTCGCCGCGAGGATGTCAGGTTTTGCCATGGAGCACGGCAAAATCGCCAGCGGCAGCCCGAGCAGTGAAGCAAGTGCAGAGGGCTGTTTAGCAACGCCTCCATAGCCGCCGCTCGCCCACCGCGGCCGGTTTGTGAGATGCGCTGCAGGTGCTGGGCGATGCCTATGACTCACAGCACCGCTTGCGCCAGGCTGCTATCTTGCACCTCGCTCCGTGCCACGCGCCGGCTCAGCTAGGCTGTGTGTGCTGTCCACACTATTTTCGTCACCCGGACACCTACTGAATCGCAGGGGCATGCAAGGCTCGGTCTGAGCCGAGTAGATCAGGCACATGTAGCCCGTGCACGTGCTCGCAGCGGCAGCTTCACGGCGCAGGCAATCTCGCCCCCTACGTAGCTACAGCAGCGAACAAGCCCGAGCAGTAGCCTGGCACTACTTTGTGAAAGGTGCTGAGCTGCGCCAGTGGAGCACCGGGGCAGGTCTGCGTGTCAGCGGTGAGCATCCGGGCCAGGCGCTTACCTTCCAACCGGGCAGGCGGTCCAGGCCTGCGTCAAGGGGCCGCGCATGCGCCGCGCAGCACGCCGCCAGCACAAGCAGGAGCCAGCACGGCGCCGGCCGCGCCGCGGGCCGCATGCCCGCCGCTGGCCTACAGCAGCAGGTGTGTGCAGCGCCGGGAGGCAGCGCAGGGCCTCTGCTGCTCCTCCGGCCCGCCTGATCCCTCCGGCTGTGGAGTGCACTGGCAAGGTGAAGGGCCCGCGCACTGTGCGCGTGATACGCTTTAGCAGAGCCTGCACAACCTTTTTTTGCTCCTTGTTGCGCACCTGCGGCCCAGAGAAGCTCTTGGAGCGCCCCTCTAGTTTGAAATCTGTGCGTGCCTGGCACCAGGGTCTGGAAACCTCCTTTCTTTTCTCCTCTCGCGGGAGACCAGGATGAGTGTGTCTGCAGAGCAGCGACAGCGTTGACAAGGACGTGCCAGATCTTGTCAGACCTCTCTGCTCCTCACCATGGAGCTCCACCACAAGCTGCGCCGCGACCCCAACTGGCACCCCAGCGGTTGCAATATCTGTGGCCAGGCGCGTTCCGTACCGCCCGTGCCATCGCAAGCCCAGGCCGCTTGCTGCGCGGGGCATCCCTGTTGTGTTTGGCAGAGGCTGCCGCACCAGTTGCGCGTGTCACGCCTGCGGTGTGTGTGCCAAGCCGCCAGGCATGCCGCGGGTCTGTGCGAGCAGCTGCGTGGACCTGTGTGTTGGTGTGTTGCAGAGGCGCGCAGTGTTTCTGCCCACCGCAAAAGGCCTGTACAGGATCTGTGTAAGGAATGGAGGGCGAGCTGGCCGGCTTGGACTAGCAAACCTAGCAGCCGCTGCGCACACCTGTGGCTGCACAGCGCTGCGGTTGCTGCGCCGCCGTGCCGCCTGCAAGCAGCAGGCTGAGGCTCGCTGCGCGCGGGCGCGCAGCTCGGCCACCAAGCCGTCAACTGCACCAACGGCACCATCAACTGGCGCCAGATCTACGGCGACGAGGCGTTCAAGCTGAAGCCGGCCATCTTCCCGTCGGACGTCGACCGCGCGAAGAAGGAGAGGCAGGTCGACATTGACGCCCTGGAGAAGCAGGCCCGCGAGTTTGTGCGGGTGCGCGCCCGCTCCCCCGCTTCCACAGGGAGCCTGGAGCGCCGCTCGTCGCCAGAGCTCACTGCTCGCCTCTGGAGCCTGTGGCTCAGAGTTCCGAGTCAGAACGGTGGCTCGGTGGCCTGCGGGGCGTTCTTGTAGGGACACGGCGGGGCTTAACGCGCGCAGGCTAACGCAGCAAAGGCAGAGAGCGTCGGGGGCGGCGGCGAGAAGCGGCCGCGGGAGGAGGACGGCGGCGCGGGAGAGGCGCGGCCAGCGAAAGCGGGTGCGGGGCTGCTGCCTGTGCCCTGCTGCTCCAGGTCAGGTGGCGTGAGAAAACTTGAGACTGAAAGTGGTGACTAAAGCTCGCTTGCAGGGAAGTAGGAATAAATTTCTGGCAGGGCAAGCTGTTTCACATATCTAATATAGCTGTCCACTTGCTCGTCCTTGACTGTCGCCCTTGCCACAGAGAAAGGTGCATGTTGTCCTGGACCGGCCTATGCGCCTGGGCCGGGTGGGTCTGTGCGAGGGGTACCCCTGCTCTACGCTCTCCTCACCTCTGTGTCAAGCCCGCTGTCAAACAGTGTCGGCGTGGAATGGTTGTCTTGGCGCTGACATGGTGGGGAGTCGCAGGCACGGCCACGACTGTGGATGGCCCGCCACTGCCAGACGGCTGGGCGGCCGCCAAGGACGCGCAGGGGCGCACCTACTTCTGGCACAAGGCCACGAAGAAGGTGCAGTGGGACAGGCCAACGACCGCATCTGTGGCGGCCTAGGCTTGGTTCGGTCGCTGGGCGCGTCGCGGTCCCGCACAGACAAGGTCAGCCGCGCCAGTTGTTCGCGTTTTGAGATCGTGTCATGTGCTGTGTCATGTATGATTGTCTGATTTCTGCTGTCAGAATTCTGTGGAAAGCGGTGTGAGTATTTACAAATTATGTCACAGTTCTATACAAGTCATGCGCAGATGCACACAGCTAATCCTATGAATGCGTGCGCGCTGCCCACGCCATAGCTTGTTCTGCTGTCATGCACATGTGACAGGAGACACACTGGACACAGGCAGAATGTGGTCACCTCCAGCATCCCAAAACAACCCTCAAACAAGCAGAGAAGCTTGTGTGCTGTCACCTTTAGACTCCTACGCTATGCCCCACAAGACGAAGCACAAGACGAAGCAAGTTCATGCATCCTGCCTCACGCATACGCGCTTGGTCGTCTTGATCAGTGCGCCCGCTACTCCAGGACGCTGCACCTCAGCGTCCGCCCAAGGTGCCACCTGCGCACCGCACATGCTTTCCTGTCCACTTACACCAGGCACGCAACCAGCAAGACACTGCCAGAGGACAGCCGCGCAGGCCCACCTGGGGCCTGCCCTTGCACAGTCTTGAACTCGACAGTTTGGCCTAGGCGCACAGAGAGAGGCCGAGCGCACCCGGCTTGGTCGCGCTCTTGCCGCCGCCCTTGCCCGTGACCTCTGCGGCAGCCAGCGCCTCATCCACCAGGTTCGCAGCTTGGATGTTCTCCTTGTTCAGCATGCCGGCCGCTGCGGGCGGCCCCTTGGCGCCATCACTCTTGAGGCCCCCCGGGCCAAGCCACGCAGCGCCGCCATCCATAGGGGTCGCGCTGCCTTTCGACGCACCGCCCTCCAGGGCTCCGCTGGCCCCCGCTGCCGGCCCCTCGTCCTGCTTGACCGACGGCGCGCCACCGGCGAGGTGCGCCGCTGCCACACCACTCGCGGCGTCGGGCGCCCGAGCTGGCGCTGCACCGTGTGCATCGGGCTCGGCCGGCTTGGCAGTATGGCTGCTGTCCACCCCGTTCGCCTTTGCGGCCGAGGGCGCTGTGGACGCCGGCAGCGGCGAGGCGGCCCTGCCAGCCAGCCGCGGCGCGGCCGCCTCTGACGGCGGCGACGGCGCCGCGGCTGACAGCTCCGCCCGCTGAAACGCCTCGGCGGTTGGCGTGGGGTGCCGGCGTGCAGGCGACGCGGGCGCGGTGTCCGGCGGGAGGACGGCTGCCGGCGGCTGCGGGGCGATGGCCGGCGTGGTGACAGGAGCGCGCGGGGTGGCCACAGGCCGCAGGCGGGGCGCCTCAGGCAGGCCGGGCATGCCGGACGCGTCGGCGCGGCCGCCGCCAAAGGGCAGCAACCGCAGCGACGCCTTGGCGGCGGCGAGCGTGGCGTAGCCGCACGCAGCGCCGGTCGCGCCGAAGAAGGCTGCGCCGGACGTGACGAACAGCGAGAAGGCGAGCAGGCCGAGCATGAAGCCGCTCACCACGCCGATGGAGATGGTCGCAAACACGAAGGTGTACAGCGCCACGACCGCAAAGCTCAGCAGCGTGGTCAGCAGCAGCGCTGCGCCCGAGCTGAGGTAGAGCAGCGCGGAGCCAAGTGCCTGCGTGGATGCAGCTATGTGTCAACGGACCGAAGCCAAACACTTGGCCTGCTCTAGGTGCTGTGTGCGGGGCGCACAATCCAGCCGGAGAAGGTGTGGGGCTGCAGACGGCGCGCGTGGATCATGAACCAGTGCCGGTCTCTCGGCAGGTTGGCGCGCAGGTCGCAGTAGAGCTGGAAGAGCGCGTACCGCGTGTGCTCCGGCACAAACGTCTCGTACGGAACTGCACAGGACTCAACGTGTCGTGTGCACCCAGGGCACCAGCAGCTGCACATGCATACTTGCCCCTGCCTGTTTCGACTGTGCTGTTGACAGGCTGAGCACGCAAACGTGGCGGCAGGAACTGAGAAGCGCAGGGCTGAGGTGCAAACGTGCTGCAAGGCTAGCTTAGCAGCGGCACAAGGACGCCTTCCCGATCGCAAATGCGCAGCACACAACTCGCACACCTGTCAAGAAGCGCAGCATTGGCCGCAGAACTATGTATATCAGCGTATTGCTGACCATGAACGTGCTGTGCAGCAGGTCGGGCAGGAGCTTGGTGCCCGTGTCTGCTGTCATTAGGCTTGAGCGGCAGCTGCGCTGCGCTGTGCTGCTCACTTCTCCCTATCCCAGGCTCTGCGTGATCGAAAGCTTTCAGTGGCGCCCAGCACACTGTAAGTAATGAGTTGATGGTCGCTCCTCTTGGAGAAAAGGCGAATAGGGCCTTCAGGGAACGCCAACAAACCATGCATGCTTTGCAAGCCATCAGCCGTTTAAGCGCCTCAGCTTGCGGCGCTTGCGTCTGGCCCCTAACTCCTAGGTACTACATTGCATCTCACCGCAGAACGTGCAAGGCCGATGTCGCACTCTGGCAGTGCTGCCGCAGCCAGGGACATCTGGCGCCAGGCGCGCACGCAGATATGCGGTACGCGGCAACACGCCTTTTTATAGTCTGCATACTGGCAGCTCGAGCACAGCATCAGACTTGCACGTTGCACTTCTTCTAACATACTGCCACCTGCTCTGTGTGGTGGTCGCTCTGCGTGCGCATCGACCTTTGTTCTTGCTGCCGCCACAGAGTATGAGAGCGAGGCGGTGGAGGCGCAGCTGGCATTTTCCGAGGCGCAAAATGCTTCTAACTTGGAGATGCAGCACCTTCTGAAGACCAGGGCCGGTGCTCCCCTGCCACAACATTTACAACTCTGCATCAAATTTGCTCACTTGGACAGCAGGCTTGACGTGATAGCACCTGCAAGTGCAGACACACTGGCAGGGCAGGAGCGGCTGCGTGCCGCAGAGGCAGTGTGTCAGCGCACACAAGCTGCACTGTACTCAACACTGAAGCAGGCTGAGGAGGCTAAGAAGGATGGCTCGCGTCTGCTACACCAGCGCAGCAGCCTTGCCAGCCGCCTGCAAGACGCCAAGCTCGCGCTGCTGGAGGCCAGGTATGCACCCCTCTGTGGTTGGCATGCTGAAGTAGTGCATTCAATAGTTTGACACCAACCTAGACCTCCATGCAGCAGCAACAGGTATGCGAGCCACCTTGCGGAGCAAGAGCGCTACATGGAGCACATCCGGGAGTTTGTCGCACCAGCCGCAACCTTGGCGCCAGAGACCGACAGCATGGCAGACCAGGAAGGTGGCCTGGAGGATGCATGAGCAACGCAGAGAGGAGGCGCGAGCTGCACAAGTTTGTTTGCCAGGCAGGTGACATGCAAGTCAACAGCACGGCCTTGGGTGCAGAGTCGTGTTTGGCGGAACTACATGCAGTCAGAGCACCTCTGTGAGCAGGCTGGCAACGCACACATTTTGGCATGCGCCTACGTAAAGCCATGTTACCACACAACTGCGCATGGTAGCAACAGACACTGAGCAGCAGCTTCAAAGTGCATGCATGCTGAACGCTGAAACACCAAAAAACACCTGACTGGCTCCTGAAAACAAGCAAACCATCAGTTCAAAACTGGTTCCGTCGCGTCGTTGTAGCCAGGGCTGTGCCTCATACCTGCACACCCGTGCTGTTACCGCTGCAACAGTGGCGGAGTGCCCTCGTCAGGCACACCCATGCTGTAAACCTGCAACCCGCCTGTGCCAGCGCGCTATTGGCGCATGCCTGCACTCTCTACGGATAAAACAATTCTGCTGCATTGCAACGTGCCCGGCGACGGTGAGGGTCGTCACGCAGGCCGATCGCTCAGTGGGAGCGGCCCCATGCCAGGGCGCGGGCCTTGCGGTGCTCGATGGACTCATCGATTTCGCCGCCGCCGCCCGCAGACTCAATCGCCACGGGCTCCTCATCCCCGGACGCCGCAGCTTGCGACAGGATGTATGTCCACACTATCTGCGTGCCGGCATACAGGCCGCGACTCAGGCAGAGCTTGTGTTCAGCAGGCCTGTGACACCAAGAGGAAAGTGCATGCGCGCAAGTGCAGGTCCAGCAGCTGCGGCATTGTGCACAGTTGACAGTGTAGCAGCCAGTGGAGAGCAGCAGGACGGCATGTTGTGCTGGGAGCGCACCGCCACAACGTTCGTGTACAGCACGCGCTGTGAAGACGGCACGGCAGCGAAGTTCACAATGTGCGCAGGCACCCACAGCTTCCAGCCCGTCTGAATGGTGTCGAACAGCTTGGCCTGCACGCCCAGTGTAAGGTCTTTGCGCGCCCATGCTGCTGTGGTAGCGAGCCAGTCCAACAAGTCCATCCGTGGCGGCAACAAAATCTAGCAGCCAGCTTTTTAGAGGATGCATAAACCAAGACAACTGGCAGATATAGGAAGAAAGGCAGGCCCACCTTTATGAACGGCACAGCCTCGTCAGCCTTGCCCTCCGTTGCCTTTGTCCAGGCAAAGAAACAGGCTGTGCCCAGCGGCGCCATGAAGAGCTGGTCGGCCGCCATCTTGGAGACCACAGCCCAAGGCCTGCGGGCGAGGGTCGCTGTTGGAAGGGATCGGTGGCCCTGCAGTGGCGTTGCAGCTGCAGGCTGCACAGCTAGTGAAGGTCTATCAAAATATTCCAACGCGTCGCAGGGGCGCCGCACCTGGTGGGGTTCTTCGGGGAGATGGACTGCGCACCAGAAGCACCCATACATCAGTTTTGGCAGCCGTGCAGCTCGTAGGCACGTGATCGCATGTGGCCGGCGGTTGGCGTGCTGCCTGGCGTGCGAGACACGCTAGCAACGTATGCAGCCACTCTGCAGGCCCGCGCCTTGTCAAGGAAGTTGAACCAGACATGGCCCTGCAGCGGGCCCGCAAAGAGCAGGCCGAAGGCGCCCATGCGCAACGTCCGCATCGCGTTATATGAGCCTCTGGGCTCGGTGGAAAGCTGCGCGATCACGTCGCCGATGGAGAAGCCCACCGCCGCTGTCAGCGTCTTTGTCAGCAGGGGCTGCCGCTGCAGCGAGCTGTTGTACCCGCCCCAGCCGGCGCGGGCCATGCGAACGGGGTAGGTCAGCACGCTCATGATGACAGCACCCCCAGCAATGATGTGTGTGTGGCTTGAGCAGACTGTGGCTGAGCGCCCCGCTGGAACTGGGACTTCCGGGAGAGCGCCATCCAAATTTGGTTTAAACCCTCGGTGCACATGCGGCCAGGCCCTAGCAGTCTCGTCTCGTAAGGCGCTTAGCAGAAGTTTCCTGCTCGTTCTCCAAGACCGAAGGACTCGCGCAGGCGCTGCAGGCAAGGCGCCTACAGGTATCTGGGCCTGTGACTGACTGACAGCGCGCACAATCTGCGCACCGGGCCCCGCAGCCGCTGCCGAGCAGCCTGACCGACTTGGCCAACAGCCTGCTGCTCTGGGATCCGGGCCTGTGTGCTGTGCATGCCCGCACGCCCGTCAGGTACAGAGCACGCCAAGGCATGCTGTGCGCAGTGGACCTGTTGCGGCAGCGGGCTGAAGGTAGGAGGGGGCTGCCTGTGCTTGTGAGGCAGCGCAGTTTGGATAAAGTCAATGGGAGGTGATGAGAGAATGATGACAGGCTTTGACATGTGAAGGCCGCGATCCGGCCGCAGCACCTGCTGCCGTACCTGTTGTGCAGCATGGCATCTGCTGGTACATTGACAATGAGCGGGGGCGCTGCTAGCGCACCCGAGGCCCCTGGAGTGCAAACTTTGGCGTGTACCGGCGCAGGGTTGCGGCCCCCGCACTGACTCTGCGGGGCCCTGTGCGCAGGCGCAATGGGTGCGGCGCCGCACCCAGGGGACCCCAGCATCGAGAGCCTGCTGGCGGAGTTCCAGTCGGCGCCGAGCATCAGCCTTGGGGAGGGATTCCCCGCGCTGGACGACCCCTTCCTGCGACCACCGGGCGCGCCCCCAGGACGTCCGGCCGCCGCACCGGCGCTCTTTCCCATGCAAAGGCCTGAGACATCAAGCGCCAAGCGGTGTGCTTGCGCGTGCGCAGGCGACAGCGCGCAGTCACTGCCGGCGTTTCCGCCGTTCGGCAAGCGGGCGCTGCAGCCGCAGGACAGCGCATACATTCTGACGCAGCTGCTGCCCAACACTGCTTTTGGCAGCTCTGGCGGCAAGTCCAGCTCGGGCACGCACAACAGTGGCGAACTGTCCGATGGTACGCCCTTAGTCAGGATGGACACCTGCTCACTCAGCTTCTTTTTCACGCTTGGTTGGCCCTGCGTGGATGTGAGCTGGCAGAGGCTGTTGTGTGGTGCACTGGGGTTGGGCGCTGTGCCACAGCTCTGCCGGTTGTGGTGGCGCGGCTGGATTGCGCAACTGGGCATGCGCCCTAGTTTGGGATTGGCGCAACGTGCTTACGCACTTGGGCATTTCACGCAGTGGTCTCGAAATTGTCTGTAACAGCAAACAAGCATTGCATCATTCTGTTTGATGTATGGAGCATGTACGCACCTTCTGGTGTTAGGGCTCTTTTGGTGACATGCCAGGGCCGACATCGGCAGTGGCAGTTACGCCTCTATCAAGGAGACAAAGTGCATGTTCTAAGCACTTGAGGGGGTGACCACTTCTCTGGACACTGTCCATGCCGTAGGCAGGTGGCAGGTGCTGTGGGCGGTCTGCTGCGAAGGGGCGTGGTGCAGGTTGAGAGCCCGTGGCCCTGTCAGCGAGGGAGTGCTCGGAAGTCAAGCTCACAAGTAACGCCCGCAGTTGCAAGGCGCGCACAAGGTCTGACGTCTGCGCTGCGGCTTGCTAGGCGAGGATGAGGACGGCGGCGCCAAGGGGCACGCGGGGAAGCGCGCGCGCGGCGGCGCGGCGCGTGCGCAGCGCACCGCCGACAAGAACCGGCAGGCGCAGAAGCGCTACCGTGAGCGGCAAAGTGCGCGCGTACCCTACCCTAGTACCATAGTTCCCTACCCCAGCCTGGTGTCTGTGTTGCGTGCTGCGTTGCACTGGCGCGCTGCTGCCGCGCCCCTTTCCTGGCCTGTTCAGCGGCCACCGGGTATGTCTGTGAGGCTGCCGGAAAGGCACTACATGTATCCAGGCGTGTGAAAACCGCAAGACTTTGGAACTGTGTGCTCGACAGGCGAAGCTACAAACTGAAGGCATGTGGTTGCTTCAATATACGTTGCGGATGGGAGGGCAGGCGGCTGACGCTGTGCGCGGCGTGGGTGCGAGCAGAGGAGAAGATGGCGGACTTTGAGCGGCAAGTGGAGGAGCTGAGCGGCCGCGTGAGCTCGCTCATGGAGGAGAAGCGCACGCTGGAGTCGCGCAACTCGCTGCTGGAGCGCGTGGTGCAGCTGAAGCAGGATACGTGCACAGAAACGGTGCGCCGGCGGCTGGAGGCGCCCCGCCCTTGGCAATGGAGGCGGCCCGTCCTTGGCAACTCATGCTTGGCCACTGCGCAAGCAGCAATCTGGCTTCACAGGCACTTTGTCTGGCTTTTGGCGTGTTGTGGGGGCCGAACGCGGTTCATTTGGGTGTTGGGTGACCAAGACTCCTCGCAGCCTGTAATAGCACGCGCACCCGCACACATAGGTGCGCATCGGCGTGGCCAGCGCGCGCCAAGCACGCGCGGCGCGCTGGCCCGCTCCGCGAGCTGAGCAGGGCCGGCGCGCGCAGAGCGAGGCGCACACGCCGCAGGAGGTGGGGCTGTACCGCTCGTTCGCGGTGCTGCGCAGCCTGCTAAACCCGGTGCCGTGCACTGTGGAGGAGGCCTCGCGCTTCCAGCAGGAGGACGTCATCGAAATTAAGAAGGTGCGGTTGCCTGCCGAGCGGGGGGCAGGCCGGCAGGCGCAGGCGCGCGAGTGCGCTTGTGCCTGCCAGGCGCTGGCACGAGCTGTCAGCATGAGGTAGCAGGAGGCTTTGGCGGCGCATGCCTGGCAAAGGCTGGCGCTTTCTGCGGGTTGAGCAAGGCAGGCCGTGTGCCGCATGCGACCGTGTTGCAAGTGCGCAGCTTCAGGGTCTTTTTTGGAAACCATGATGGTCAAACAATCATTGGTCTGACGTCTTCAGGGGTTGAGATTGGACCGCTGCAGCCCCATACAAGAGTTAAGTGTCATGCACAGTCTGATAGCATGCGGCTGCCTGGCGCTTGGTGTGAAAGCGCCAGGCACTGTGAGCCAAAAAGCTTTGTGACAGCTGTAGCGTCAAGGGGCCTGGTCGCCATGCGTGTGCTGTGGCGGGGGCCAGGGCTATGTGGCGGCGCTCATGGACTGCATGCTGGGGCCCGTGGAGGACGTGACATCAATCACGTACCAGCGGCTGCGCCAGCTCATCGACGCACACGTGCGCCTCATTTCCCCATCGCTTTTGTCGGCTTGCCAAGGCCTGTGCTGTCCACCACCATGCGCCACGCCGTGCCAGCACCACATGCGGGCTGGCTCTGCGCCTGCCGAGAGCGCCGGGCTGTCCCTCGCAGCATCGCGGATCTGCCATTTGCTGCCTGTTATTCTCTGCCTGCCATGGCGTGGGGCTGACGGGGCCGCCCGCGCACCGTGGCAGCGCGAGGTCATGCTGCACATGAGCCAGACCGATGCAAAGATGGTGAGCAAGATCCACTGCATGCTGAAGAAGGTCGCGGCGCCGCCGGGCGTGTGGGCCAAGTGCCTGGTGCGCGCCTGCATGTCCCCATACCATCCGCGGTAAGCCACTCATGATCAGCATCGGTTGTTGCAGTGGTTTGGCCCAGCTCAGGGCATGGTCTGGTAGGCAAGCCAGGCTCAGAGCTGATCAGCAAAGTGCTGTATTGATGTATGTTGGGTAGTGTGGGATACATGGGTAATGTTTGATGCATGGGTACCTGGTAGGAGCCTGTATGCTTCACTGTTGGCCGCTTGGTGTGTGATGCAACGGCAAGCAGGCCGCGGAGGGAGGCTGGACGCAGTACAGCGCGACAGATGCTGCGGCCGCGCGCGCGCGGCAGGAGTGCATGGCGCTGAGCCCCGAGCAGCGGCGGCGCGTGGTGGAGGCGCGCAAGACGCTGCTGCAGCGCATGGATGCCGTCATCCAGCGGCGGCGAGAAATCATAAAGAGCCTGCAGGCAAGCCCACGCGATGACCCGGCGGGAGCTGAGCGGTGAAGGGTAGCGGGTGTTGCTCACTGTCAACTGCAGCGGTGTAGTGACAGTAAACAAGTGCAGGGGCGAGCAACTCGACTGAAGTGGCGGCACCCTGCTCGCGAAAAGAGCGCGACGCGGTGCTAGTACGGAGGCGCCGCTTTGCGGGACGCTGCAAGCGTCGTCTGTTCCTGGCACCGGGCGCGGCCGCCCCGTCGTTGATCCGGCGCGGCCGCTGCTGCGCGCAGGGCCTGCTGCCGCCGGCGTCCGGCTGCCGGGTGCCCGAGTCGGGCATGGTGCACCACAAGGCGTTCCAGGGCGCGCTGGCCGCGTCGGAGGAGCTGCGCGAGAGCCTGGATATGGAGCACCACGTGGTCGGCGACTTTATCGCGCTCTTCTACTCGCCTGACGTGCGCCCCGCCGCGCCGCAGCTAGGCATGAGGTGCTCTCAACCCGCTCAACGGGGCACTGCGCGCTGCGAGCGCTGAAGTCTGCATTCAATAGTTCACCGCACCAGGGCTAGCCCTGCCAGCGATTATGCTGTCTAGCGCTGGCCCGATGTGCGGCCTGCTGTGTCGCGGTCTTGCTCTCGGCTCACCTGTGGCTGCGTCCGCGCGTCGCGGCGGGAGCGCCCTTGCCGCCGCGCTCATCTGCGAGGCGTCTGCGAGTGTCTCCTGTGCCTTCCTCGTGCTGTGTCTGGTCGCGCGCGGACTCGCAAGCAGGGGCAGAGCGCCAGCACAGTTTCCTGCAAGCGCGTCAGGGCCCTGGGCCGAGCGGCGCTGCTAGGCCTGCAGCAGCCTCATGCGCCTCTGAAGTGAGTTGCTCGCTGCGCGCGCGCAGCTGCTCACGCCGGTGCAGGAGGCACGCATGTGCATCGAGGCGGCGCCCTACTCCGTCGATGTGCTGGCACTGGCCAACCAGGTGAGGCTTTTGAGCAAGCGCTGGGGGGCGTCCATACGTTCGGTAGACTAGCGGCGTCTTTCCATGAACTGGCAGTGTATTGCTCGAGTCTACGCCGCGAGAAACAAAAGCCTGATGTTCTGAACTGGTGGCTTAGGCACCAATTCGGCATGGAGGTGGGATTTCTCGCCTCTAAGACTGAAAATGAGGCTCTGATTGCGGGTGTTGCAGTGTATGCCCTGTATGGAAGTTCCTAGCTGCAATGTCCGTGGTGCTGACCAGGGTGGAGGGGCGCTAGGTGGCCGCGGAGGCTGGCCCGCCGCCAGCGGACTGCTTCATGACCGAGCTGTCCGGTCTGCTGGATGGGAACCAGGTGCGGCCAGGCCTCATCTTGTATTTGCTGGCCATCAGACCCTCTTCGTACAGATTGGATCGGGGACTGTCAGTATAGCCGGCGTGGGTTCTACGTGAGGCTTGGGGTGGCGGAACGCATGCCGTGAAGTGACGTTTGGCTGGTGGTATCTCGATATAGCTCAGTGGCGCGCATGGTATGCCAAGCATCTCTGTCGCCGAGAGCAGCGGCGCTGCTTCAGAAGTACGGAGCCAGCCTCGCTTGCAGTCCATGCCTCTTGCGCATCTTGCGTCAGTCTCGCCCCGCGCGCTCCTGACCCACTCTGGCTCATCAAGTCTGTCTCGCCCCGCGCGCTCCTGGCCCACTCTGGCTCATCAAGCCTGCCTCACAAGACGCCGAGCCTTGCTCTCACATGGCGCGGCGCTGCGCGCAGGCGTCGGACGGCTCCTTCTGCCTCATGCCCGCCAGCTCCGCGTTCCGCAACCTGTCCGCGCCCGACGCGGTCAAGCGCTCGCCGAGCGACCCCGCCCTGCTCGCCAGCGGGCTGCTGACGGCGAGCGGGTCGCCCCTGCTGAGCCCGGAGGGGCTCGCCTTGTGAGCGGGGCGCCGACGGCGAGCGGGTCGCCCCCCCCGAGCCAGGAATGCCGCACCAAAAAATTTGTACTGAGGAGTCCAAGCCAGCTGTCGAGTCCCTGTTGGGCATGCTCGTCACGCGCTCCGGGGTAGTGTGTGCGTCTGGCCCAGCCGCACAGAGGCGTGCACAGGCACCATACCCACGTGGGCTGGTCTATGGGGTGGTGTTTTGCGATGCGCATTGCTGCGTCTGCTCAAAGCTGCACGTCACATGAAAGGGAGGTCACGAGAGCTATGGGTATGGTCCACGGTCGTTGCAGAAAGCCGCTGCGCTGTGTGGGAGCCCGGGCACTGGCCCACACCAGTGCGTGCATCACAGGCACATCACACACTGCTTGCTGACACAGGCATCCTGCAGCGCAGCGTGCTGCAAGCTGAGCGGACCGTTGTCGTTCAGCTGTGCCTGGTGAGCTGGAATGCCAGTCTCACCTGACACGCTGTGAGGTCGCATGCTGGGTCACCTTTCCTATCACAGCCGAAAGATGCGCGAGGGTGTGCCAGCGGGTGAGCGTGGGCTGGCTGACCCTCCAGAGGTGTGTCAAGTGCTTTCCCAGCTGTTTCGGGTCCCCTTATGAGCGTTGCCTGAGAGGGCTTGCCGCACCCACTCCTGTTTTGAGACTGAGATATTTTTTCGCCTTAGCCGCACAGGGCATGCACCCTAAGTGCATGTATGCATGGCAGAGCGCATGGCCAGCCCTGTGTTGCAGCTGCCCCTGCTGCTTGCGTGGAGGCAGGCGGCTGGGTGGTCACACAAGGGCTCGAGGTGGTTTTGCAGGCAGGTGTCTGTCTGCTGACCACCTTCGCTTAGGCGCGGAGTGGTGAATAGCAGTGATTGATATGGTACGGCGTGGTGTGGTAACATGGCATACACACTCTCGACACGCACAAAGTCGAGGAGATTGCAAGAGAGAGAGAAGGTCACAAAAGTCGCAGGGCACAAATGTCGACTCTTTACCTGGTGCGCGATGTTGTGCACCACAAACACGCTGCGCGCGTACGTCATCTTGCCATAGTCGCGGTAGTGCGCCTGCGCGCCGCGCGCTCCGGGCTAGGATTCTGCGGCGCGCGCGCTGCGCCGCACGGCTCGCGGCCGTGCGGGCCGCCGCGTGTGCCAGGCATGGCAGGGAATGGGGCGGCGCCTACACGCACCAGCATGTCCCGTCCCGTAAGCATACGCATGCAGCGTGGCCAAGCTTGGCACTCTCGAGCCCCACTGACGAGCCCTGCTGCCGCCACAGCAGGCTGACGGCGCATGTGCCTGCTCAGACTGCGCATTTGAGACGCCGGGGCCCACAGTCCTCAGCGGGTTGTCTGCCGCCACGCTGGAGCACAGCAGCTGGTGCGCATCCCGATGCTGCCGGAGTCTAGGTAGTCCCAACCCTACCCAATCCTGAGGCTGACCGAGGCCCTGGGCCGCACCTGCAGGTACAGCGGCAGCAGCGCGGTGTGCCAGTCGTTCGCGATGAACGCCAGGTTGGAGTCGCCGTAGGGCGCGCCGCCGCAGGGGACGTGCCAGGGCGCCTCCAGCGCCGCCTTGGAGAGCAGCGCGCAGCGGAACATGATCTGCGCGGCGCGCGCGGCGCGGCGTGGGAACAACGCGCAGCGGCCCGGCGCGCGCTTGCTGCGCGCGCGCCAGGCTGGCGCCTCTGTGCACGCTGCTGTCTGTGTGCGTCGAGCGCGTGCAGGACAGGACGACGGGCTGCGGCTGCACAGGCGGCAGGCTGGGGCGGGGGCGGCGCGCGCCTCCTGGCGGTCGCCGCCGTAGATGTTGTCCTGGCGGCCGTGGAAGCACGGGTGGTCCACAAAGACATAGTCCACGCCGTCCAAGTACCCGTGGAAGTACCCCACCTGCCCCGCGCGCGCTGTGACGGTGAGTGTGCCATCCCCGCATCCTGGGCGCGCATGCACGCATGCTGCCGCAGCTGGGCCGTTGCACACATTGTTTTTAAAAAAACTGCAGAAACTTTGCTTGCACTATTTGCGTGAGTCCACGGTTGCGTTGTGACGGCCAGGCACCGCGGATCCCTGAGGAGGTGCTGAGCATTGGGAAGCAGTGTGTAGGCAGGACGTCTAGCGATGCGGCTGCGTGCGCTTGCTGGCGAGTGGTCGAGGTGCGCGTCTGTCTGCTCCAGCGCCGTCAGGGGCATTTCCTGGCAGGGCAACGAGCTGCGTGGCGCGCGGCGCGCGCCTCCGCATCGCACGACATGATGCGCATGCGCACGCGCACGCCTGTCTCCCAGCCCTCTGCGTAATTGCTGTACCGCGGCACGACCACCATCACGCGGTGCCCGCGCCGCGCCAGCGCCTTAGGCAGCGCGCCCATCACATCGCCCAGGCCGCCTGCGCGCAGCGCCCGGATCCTAGCTGGCTGCTATGGCACAGATACAGGCGGAGTTGCTCTAGGCACACTAAGCATATCGCGGCTATCCCTGACTCAATAAATAACAAAATGGGATTGCCAGGCATGCATGGTGTGCCCGGTACAAGTCCGCTTCGTGCGGACCTCAATGCGGGTGCACAAAGCAAGGGCACCACAGTACAGGACATGAAGCAGGCAGGGCAGCCGCATGCGACTGTGCCTATTAAGTCCAGGCACGCACCAGTCTTCGACCAAGGCGCGCACTCGGCCCCGACCATGACCACGTTCATCACGTTCGGGCCCGCCAGCGGCTCCTGCTGCTGCGGCGTTGGCGGAGGCTCCGGCTCATACGCCGGCTCCTGCTGCTGCGGCGGCGGCGGCGGCGGGAAGCTGAGCTCCGCCGGCGGTGGAGGCCGCACGGGCTGCGGCATCCACGTCTGCGCGCTGCTGCTGCTGCTGCTGCTGCCGCTGCTGGGCGGCGCCTCGGGCGCCTGGCCACCCCACTCACACCGCTCAGCGCGCCGTGCTGCTTCAAACGAGCTTGTCAGTCACAGGGGGAGCAGCCGCGCACAGCCACTGTCTGCTTCACCAACCTGGCTGCCGTCAGCCACCCCCTGGCGGCTGAGCTTGTCCATGAGCTCCTGATGCAAGCGCTTGCGCTCCTCCACCTGCGCTTGCGGGGCGTAAATATGCCAGTATGGCGGTGGCCAATCAGCAGAGGCAAAGCGCAGGCTGGGGCGTGCCTGCTTCACAAGGCTCTCGTGGAGGACCTGCAGGTTGCCGTCGGCGTCCGCCGAGGCCTCACTGCTGCTCCTGCACAGTTGTCGGGCGCCTGCATTGCCGCATCAGCGCCAGTGGATATCAAGCAGGAGTGTGGAGGACAAGCAGACAGCGCTCGTGGCAGCGATGCTCGAACGCGCCTGTTCGGACATCTGCTGGCCACTCTGCTGTTCTCCGCGCGTGCGACGAGCAATGTCGCAGCCGTTTTGCAGCGCGCTGCTGTGCCGGCTGGAAAGGCTGCACTCTGTGCGCCACGCGCCCCAGGCAGCTGGGGACATGTGGTGCAGTTATGTTCTTTTGCATGGTTACGGTAGGATGGTGCACTCCGTTGCAAAAACACGGGCTGCTCCTCTCCTAGCCCTCGTACAGATGTATCATGCAGATAAGCGCAACGCTCGTTGCTATACGCTCCAATGTCGAGCAGCTGGCGCCAGGCATTTGCTCAGCTAGGGTCACTGTCAGCCGTTAGCAGTGCCTACACAAGTACCTTGAGTTTCATCGCTTTACTGAGCCCAACTCTAGCATGTGCATGCACGTAACGGAGGGACATCATCTTGCCTGAGTTCTAGTTGCCTTGGTCTACAAGTTGCTGTGCAAGTGGCTCTCTGCAATAGACACATACACATACAAGTAATGTTTTTGTACACCTCTACACGCCCTCTACTGTATACCTCAAATGTACAATGTCAATGCACGGAGAACCTGTAGCCCTCAGACAAGAGCTCCCTAATCTCCTTGACGCAGACAAGCAGGTCGCAGCCCAGGCGTGCCTTGGTGACGCCTGCGGTGACGTGCAGCCTCTTGCCTGCAACGGCAGCGCAGCTGGTCTCACCAGACGTATCACAAATCCTCATACGAAAACCCAAAAATCACAGCAGAGGCTGCAGTGTCAGCCAGCTCGCCACACGCACATCTCTCAGAGCAGCCGGCAGCGAGCGCACCCTTGATCTCGTAGGCCAGGGTCATCAGTGGGATGCAGTCGGCGGCGCCCGCAACCACGCCGTGTACGCTGTAGCAACCACCAGAGACTCAGCACTACACAACTGAATTGTAGGCTGGAGAGTCCTGCAAGCATGCTGGGCCGCGGGCGCACCGCGTGGTCCGCACGCGCGCCTGGCGCGGCCAGCCGCTGGCGTCCACCAGCCCCAACCGCGCCGCAAACTGGGCGGTGATGAGCGTGCAGCCCGCGTTGCCTGCCGCGGGAACGAACCGCGTCTGAGCTAGGCCGCAAACGACTACTTCGCACTGTCAGTGCGCGTGGACGCAGCCAGGGCTGGCACCCCTGTTGAGTCCCTGCCAGGGTACGCCAAACCCCTCAGCAGCCTTCCTAGCAAAGAGGTGTTGCACATCCTTCCTGCACATGCATGTGTCAGTGCGCCATGGACACAGCAAGGGGCGGCACCTCTGTTCAGCCTCTGCAAGGGTGCGCCAACCCCTCGAGCAGTCATCCCTGCAAGTAAACTGTAGCCCTGCCCGCACATGCATGCACATGTCTGGAACGCCTTTCCTGGAGCAGGCTCGCTCGCGCTCCTGACAGAGACTTGGGGGCTGGTGCAGGGCGCACCATGTCTGCAACGCCTTCCCTGGAAATTACTCACTCGAGCTCTTTACTTAATTTGGGGGCTGGTGCAGGGCGCACCGGTGTCCAGGACGGTGTTTGCCCTGTGCTGGACGAGGCCGGCGTCCAGCACGTACGCCGGCTCGGTCAGGCGCAGCGTCATGTCCGCGCCCGCGCCCGCCGGCGGCACATATGCGCCCGCCCCTGCGCCGCCATGCGTTCGTCGCTCCCCGCACCCCCGGAGGCTGCAGGGCAATGTGAGCAGACTGCCTAAGCAGATCTGAGAAACCTGTCAGGATGCCACAGCACCTGGGCTCATCGGCGGCCAGTGCATGTCGCAGCATCGCCTTCAGAGCAGAGCAAGCAGCGCAGGGCCCCTCTGCTAAAAGCCGCTGGGGTTGCGTCACAGCGGCGCAGCAATGGAGGGCAGGCGCGCCTCCAAACATCCAGCTGGCGTCGCCCGCGTCAGGCTTGCTGGCCTGCTCCCGGCCGACCGGCGCCGAGCCGTCGCGGCGCGCAGCGGCCAGCGGAGACACGCCGCAAGTCCCCGACACTGTCTTCCGGCCGGCAATGCCCTCACACGCTCTGGTGCTGGCCAGACGCGCGGATGGCCGCGCGGACGACTGGGCGCCTGCAGGCGCGCGCGCTGGCTCCGCGGCCTCGTGCCGCTCAGCGCATGCACGCCCACTCGCCGGCAGTGGGGCTGAGGGCTCCTGGGGCGGACCAGGTCCGGGAGCGCTCACTGCTGCGGGGGCTGCTGGCCGGCGCGGCTCCACGCGGGCGCGCTTGCTCGCCGGCGTCGGCGGCTCCTCGTCACTGCACAGGTCTATAACAGTCTCGCCGCCAGACGCCGCCGCTGGACAACCACCAGCCCTGCCCTGCGGCCTGCCGGCCGCGCAGGCCTGCTCGGCGTGCGCGGCAGCCTCGGCCGCCTGGGCGGCTGCGGTGCGCTCGCGGTGCCCCTGCTCAACGCGCAGGGCTAGCTCGGCCAGCGCGGCCTCGTCCTGCTGCGCCTGCAGGCGCGCGACGCTGTCCTCGTAGCAGCGCGGCACGCCCACGTCGACGCCGGCGTCCGCAAACACGCCGGCCGATGCACCGGCGGCGCCTGCGTCCCTGCCGATGTCACCGCTGGTGGCACTAGGCTGGCCGCCGCAGAGGGCTCGTGGCTGGCCGCGGAAGGGCCGGTCCTCGTCCTCGGGCTCGCCTGCATGCAGCAAGCCCGGCACGGCGCGCTCTGCGCTGGCCATATTGCGCATCACGTCGTGACACACTGACAGGTGAAGCACCTCTGGCCTGCTGTCAAGCATTGGGTATGCGCCTGCGCGGCTGGCTGAGCACACAGCCGGCGCTGCGACGCGACTGCGGAAGGAGTCCTGGCAGACCCGGTGCGCGTCGGGCTCCCGACGCACACCGGGTCTTCCAGCACGCCTTACGCAGTCGTGTGGCAGCGCCGCTGTGTGCTCAGCCAGCCGCGTAGGAGCAGGACAGTGGTGTATTTTGGGGTGGACAAGGCGGGTCTGCCCGGCGGCGGCGCAGTGCATTGAGTACAGTCTGATGCGCTCAGCAATCGGGCTGCAGGGGTGAGGGTGAGCTTCAGGTTGGGTGTGCGTCCTTGCTTGTGTGAGTAAATAGTATGCGGTCATGCGGTGCCGGGCCTGTGTTTAGTGCCTGGAAGTAGTGACAGGCAGCGTGTATGCGATGATGTTTTTCCGTGTGCTTCGGGGCGCATGTGAGCTTTTGTAGTCTACAACAGCTCTACAACTTGTAGAGTGGGCTGCAACTGGTCAACTGCGAGTGGAGCACGACTCCTGAATAGAGCCAAGGCATGGCTCGTATGTCCACGAATGCTCAGCACACTGAGTAGCCTCCAGTACGGTGATGGAGGCATTATTAGCATTAGTGAAGTACAGATGCTCACGCGCATGACAAGGAGAAGCCTGCTGGCAGCGCGCAGAGAGACGGTGCATGTGTTGCATGCGCAGTATCCAAACAATGGTCAAGGTCCCTGATCTAGAGCTCTTCTTAGCTGCATGTGTCTCTAGCACTTGCACACCCGCCGAGGTATAGACATTACACAGACGATGCTCATACAACAGCAGGACACCAGGCGGCGCTTTCTGGTCTCGCTCGCCTGTCGCAGAAAGCCTGCAGGCCATTCGCGGCAAGCACCGTGCATGAGGCGCCTGCCGACGCCCTGCTTATTGTAGCCGACCTCACCTTATTCGGCCTTCCTAAAGCGAGCAAGAGACAGCAGCGCAGCACAGACAGCGCAAACGGCGCACAGAGCCACCATCAGGGCTGGCAGCCCGGCGCGAGAGCGAGCGGCGCGCGCCAGCACGCCGGACGCGCCACAGGAGCGTCGGCTCCGCCGACTCGCTCCCGCTGACGGCAGCCGCCCCGAGCCGCCGCATTCCATGCGCCCCCGCCGCATGCCTCGTGAGACGAACGTCAGTGCGAGCGGGCCGGCGCGGCCGAGGGCTGCAGGTTGAGTGCGCCGTAGTTCTCCTTGCCCGCCTCGCGCGCGGGCGAGCGGCGCGCCAGCAGCGGCATGGCCGCCACCTGGGCCCGGTTATGGCCGTCAGCTCAGTGACCAAGCGGGAGAGGGCTGCTTTGGCAGGGAAGGTCCAGCAGCAATCAGACTTCATGCCAGCCTTGCATGTCTCGCCCGGCGCAGGGCATGAATATCAGAAGGACAAGTGTTCACGGAGTCTCATAGGGCCGCAGGTGCACCGGCAAGCGATCTGCCACAGCACCCGTCCATGTCACTAGCATATTCATCGATACTCAGTCGCACTGCGTGGAGACGCAGCTGTGCGGGGACGGCACGCCCGCGCGGGCAGTGTGCCGTTCAAATGGCATGCTGCGTCGCGCAATTGACGTGTGTTGCGCTGTCACGCAAGGCGGCAGGGCCCGCGCCTTGGCAGCGCTGGGGCGGTCGGCGGGGGCGGGCGCCATGAGCGCGTGCAGCAGCTTCTGCAGCGGCGCCGTCAGGCCCGGCAGCAGCGACAGCCGCCCTTGCCGCAGGTCGTGGTACTTGCTGCCGCCTGCGCGCGCGGCAGATGTCTCTGCGGGCTCTGAAGCGCTGCGCAGCGGCGGCCGTGCAGGTGTGGCCGATCAGGCGCCCAGCCGGCGCTCTGGTGCAGCCGCGCGGCGCCCGCCGGGCGCGCTGCGCTGACTGTCAGCCGCATGCCAGGACAGCTGGCGCCGCCTGAGCAGCTGCGCCACTTCGGATCCGCAGAGGTGGCCTGGGCAGGAGGCAGGTCACCGCTTGCAGCGCGTCATGTCCACGACCACAGGAGCACGTGCGCATGAGCGCATTGGGTAAGCAATGTTGAAAGAGCGGACGCAGGGCGCGCGGGGGCCACACTGGCGGGCAGGTCCTGGCCGGTGGCCAGCTCGTAGGCGGACGCGCCCAGCGCAAACATGTCGGCCTTCTCGGGCGCGGCCCAGTCGTTGGCCAGCAGCTCGGGCGCCAGGTACCTGCCGCGCCCGCGCCCCGGCCTTAGGTAACTCAAGGGCGGACACGCTCGCGCGCTGACGGCCGGGCCGCTGACCAGCAGGAGTGCGCAGACTGCTCTACATGCCCTTCTGCTCGCATGTGGGGCTGATAAGTGCTAAACTGCAGGTGAAGAGGAGGAGCAGGACGGCGGCGCGCCGGCTGTCACCCTCGTCCGGGGCGAGCGTGCAGGCGCCGCCGCCGCCGAGCGGCGTGGCCAGGCCAAAGTCGCCCAGCTTGAGCGCGCCGGCGGGCGTGGTGTAGATGTTGTCCGGCTTGACGTCCAGGTGCGCGATGCCGTGCTCGTGCAGGTGCGCGAGCGCCTCCGCCATCTGCGCGGAGCAAGATAGGGTAGGGTCCCAAACCGCGGCGAAACCGCTCGTCTTAAGCTACCCTGCCGCTACCCCCGCTCACAACACGCGCCTGCAGGCCATGCATTGCGCAGCGAGGGCCAGGCTGCAAGCACTGCCCGGCCCGGGGTCCTGAAGCGCAGCACCAGATGGCCGGCGCGCGGCGGCCGCGCCTGGCGCAGCATGTCCAGCAGCTCCGCCTCGCGCAGCGGCGCCTTGCACACGATGCGCCGCATGCCCAGCGACTCTGCGCAGGGCTCCATGAGGATGTAGACATGGCGGCCGGCCTCGCCCGGCGCGTCCTCGGTCCACGCGCCGTAATAGCGCACGACGTTGGCGTGCATGCCCGCCGCCGCCATGGCCATAGCCTCCTGCGCGGCGCCGCGCGCGTGGGCCTGCAGGCGCGCTGGCCCGCCCAGCACGCTGCTCCGAGGCGCGTGCGGTGGCAGGCGACCATGCGCGCTTCCAGGCTGCATAGCGTTGCCGCAGGCGCGATGGGGGGCTGCAGGACCTCGAGCGCGGGCGCGCGGCAGCCTTTATCCTGTAGCGCGCGCTGAAGCAGCATGCGGGACTGGATTTGGGTAGGATGTGGGTCGGCGCGCCGCGCCTGCTGCCAGCGCTTGCTGTCGGCGTCGGACGCGAGCGCGCGCGCGGAGCGCTTGGCCGCGTACTCCATGCCGTCAAAGCGGCAGCGCACGCGGACCACCTTGCTGAAGTTGCCCCGGCCCAGCGTGCCCAGCTCCTTGAACTCCTGCCTGCCGCTGCGATGCGCGCTCTCAGCCCCCGCGGCCATTGACGCGCGCAGCGCGGCGGGTCCGACGCGCATGCGCGGGCGCCGCGTGGCCGCGGTGGGACGTGCTGATGAGGCAGCAGGCAGGAGCGCAGCTGGGCGGCCTGAGCATGCCGAGCTCGCTCGAGCGTGGCGCGAGGGCGGCGCACCTGTAGCGCGCCACAACCGGCAGCGCGCGCAGCAGCCCGGCCGCGTGGCTCGCGCTATCGTCGCCGGGCCCGTCCGCAAACACGTTGCGCGCGGCCGGCGGCGACAGCGCGCGCCGCAGCTTGCGCGCGGGCGGCGGCATGGCTCCGGCAGGCATTGCGTTCGCGGTCGCGCCCGGGGCGGGCGTGCCGCGCGCGCCCGCGCCGCGCTCGTCTGCCTGGCTGGCCTGGCTCTGGCTGCCCTGGCTGCCCCACTCGGCGTCCAGGGCGCACCCGCGCAGGCCTGCGCGCGCGCGCGCGCAGAGCTCGGCGTCCGCTCAATCAGCGAGGCGCTCGGGTGCGAAGCCACAGGTGGACCCTGGCCGGCCCGCACGGCCGGCCCCTGCCTACAAGGTAGTCCCCAAGAGTGAGCCAGGGGGGCGCGCCTGCCGCATTGCGTGGCCGCTTGGCCCGGCTGGGCGAAAGGACGGCGGGCGAGAGCAAGTGCTTCGCCTTGTCGCCCGGGTCGCCGGTGCTGTCGACCTGCTGGTCCGCCGGCGTGATGTAGTCCTGCGTCCTGCGCTGCCCGCTCCCGCGTCAGTGCTGCGCCTTCACAGCGCTGAGGTCGAGCGCGCAACAAGCCCGAGCAGGACAGGGGCAGGGGCCGTTCTCTGTCAGTCTGGGCATGGCAAGCGTTCGGTCGCTCACACCTTACGGGCTTGCTGCGTCCCTAGGTACAACCCAAGCGGTGCGCGCGCTGGGCATACGTGTCAGCACAGCGCGCAGACCCCGTGCAGCCCCCCTGCAGGCCTGCTGGTCGCTGAGCACGCAGAGAGGCATGCTGCGCCCTGCTCACGCTGCTCGCAGTGGCGCACCCCAGGCCCGTGTCCTGGCTGGCGGACATCTGCGACGGCGCGGGCGCGAGGTCCAGCGACCGCTGCGACATAACCACGTCGTCGGCCGCACACGCCTGCTGCGACGCATTCAGCCGGCAAGCGCCCAGCGCGGTGCTGAGCGCATGGCTCGGCGTGGGCTGTGAGCCCTGCGAGGGCTGCGAGAACTGCAGCCGCGAGCGGATGCGCAGCGCGTCGCAGCGCTCCGTGGCGGCCATGGCCGCTCAGCGCACGCGAGCTCCGCTCCTGGGCCGCACTTGGCCGCTGCTTTTCAGGCGACCCTCCTCCTGGCCATGCTAGCATGTCAGCCACGGCAGCAGGGCGTCTGAACACAGCCCATGGGAGCTCAGGATCCCGGTGCGCACCAAGGGCGCATGCCCTGGCCTCAGTCTGAAAGCGCCTGGCCCAGCAAAGGTATGCTGCGGCCTTGTATCACGAGCCTGGGGTCCCACGCGCTGTCTCCCACCGAGCGAGGAGGCTGTGGGCTTGAGCGGCAAACGTTCTGATGGCGCTCAGCTCTCCGGCTCCTGCTACGCGGAAGCGGGAAAAGTGAAGAGCGGAGCAAGGATGGCTGGGTCCTGGGAAGGCGAACATGGAGGCTGCCTGTGGAGCTGCTCATCGCAAAAGCGAAATGGGGGCATGGGGTTTTCCTGGGGTTTCGCGCTACAAAAGCCGGCTGTCCCAGCCTTTCCTTGCCTTTTGTGACCTTCTGCAAGGGCTCCTCATCTTCCACTGCTCTTACATCTTCCTGCAAGCCAAGCTCGCGCCCAGTGCTGCCCGCTGCGACCCCTGTTCCAGCGTGGTCAACAATGGACGCGCGCACCCCATTCACGCCCTCCCGCTGCCGCAATGTGGCGTGGGACGGCACACCGCGCAAGCCCGCGGCGGCGAGCGCCAAGAAGCCCAAGCAGCAGGCGCGCCGCGCCGCCTGGCCAGGCTGGGCCCACCGTCCACAATCTGCCCGTTGGCCTCACCGTGGCGCCGCTGCCCGCAGATGGACCGCTTCATCCCCGCGCGCAGCGCGATCGACCTGGATGTGGCGCACTACAACCTGCTGAAGGAGAACTGCGGCTCCGGCGCCGTCGCCTCGCCGTGCAAGGCGCGCTGCGGCCCGGCGACTCCCCTCACGCCCTCCCAGCTGCCCTTAGGCTCACCGGGCGTCCTGGCCGCGTGCAGGCCGACTACAGCAAGCGGCTGGCTGAGGAGCTGGGCACGGAGCGGCCCAATGCACGCATCCTGGCCTTCAAAAACAAGGTGGGCGCACGGTCCGCCATCGCCGTCAGCCCACGGCCGGCCCGGCAGCCATTCGATTAAGCCAACGGGCCGGCACGCAGGCTCCTGCCCCGCCGGAGGGCTACGTGAGCGGCCTGGCCGCGCTGTACAGCCAGAACGCCGGGCCGCGGCCCAGCAAGAAGGCCTTCCGCGCCGTGCCCCAGGCCCCCGAGCGCATCCTGGACGCCCCGGACCTGCTGGACGACTACTACCTCAACCTGCTGGACTGGGGCTCCAACAACGTGGCGCGCCCCGCGCTCCCCTAGCTACTCCTTGCCCAGCCTGCGCCGCCGTGCGCCGCCGCCCACGGCGCCGGGCCCGGCGCGCGCAGGTGGCCGTGGCGCTGGGCGCGGCGGTGTACCTGTGGAACGCGGGCACCGGCAGCATCGAGCAGCTCATGGAGTGCGGCCAGGAGGACGACTATGTGACCAGCGTCGCCTGGGCCGCCGACGGCAAGCACGTCGCGGTCGGCACGGCAACCGCAACGGTGCAGATCTGGGACGCCGGCCGCACGCGGCAGGTCCGCGCTCTGCGCGGCCACTCCGCGCGCGTGTCCGCGCTCGCCTGGAGCGGCACCACGCTCAGCTCGGCCAGCCGCGACACGCTGGTCCTGAACCACGACGTCCGGTGCGGCGCAGCTCTTGCGCGTGCCCCCCGCCCTGCGCTAGCACCTCGGCCCATGCCGCGGGATGCTTGCCCGGACGCACGGGCCTGACGCCGCCGCCGCCCCTGGAAGGCAGCCGTCGGACTTGTGCGGACAGCAGCATGCTGTTGACCAGCTGGCAGGCAGTCCGCTCCTGATGCGTGCGGCATCCATGCAAGCCAAAGGGCGGCCGCACTCGCGCAGGGTGCGCGAGCACATCACGGCCACAATGCGCGGCCACGAGCAGGAGGTGTGCGGGCTCAAGTGGTCGCCGAGCGGGGCGCAGCTGGCCAGCGGCGGCAACGACAACCTGCTGCACATCTGGGACGCGGCCGGCGCGCAGCCCGTGCAGCGCCTGACCGCGCACTGCGCCGCGGTCAAGGCGCTCGCGTGGTGCCCCTTCCAGGCGCGCGCCCGCGCCCCCACCCGCCGCCTCCTGCTGTGCCTATGCGGCCGCCTCGTCTGAGAGAGTGCAGCCTCTCGCTAAACCATCACGGGTGCCTGTTCTGCCCTGACGGACCGCCGAGACCCTGGCAGCCGCCGGAGCGCCTGCCTGCCTGTCCCCACCGCTTCTGCGCCCAGGCGCGCCGCACCGCACGCAAGCGCCCGGCCGCTGACGCGGCGGGCCGGCCGCGGCGCGCAGGCCAACCTGCTGGCCTCGGGCGGCGGCACGGCCGACCGCTGCATCAAGTTCTGGAACACGCACACCGGCGCGCTGCTCAACTCCATCGACACCAACTCCCAGGCGCGCGCCCGGCCGCCCCGCCGGCCTCTGCGGTTAGAGTTAGGTATGTGACCCTACCCGCGGGCAGCTCATGACCACGCTGCCCAGCGTGGGTGCCCCTCTGTGTGGGCCCGCCACGGACGGCAGGCGCCAGAGGCGGCTGAGCATCGTGTCCGCTCCCTACGCCAAAACCGGGCCGGCACGCTGGTGCGACGCGGGGCGCGCGCGCGCGCAGGTCTGCGCGCTACAGTGGAGCCGGCACGAGCGCGAGATCCTGAGCAGCCACGGCTTCAGCCAGAACCAGCTGTGCCTGTGGCGCTACCCGTCCATGGCCAAGGTGGCCGAGATGTCGGGGCACACGTCGCGCGTGCTGCACCTCGCGCAGTCGCCCGACGGCACCTCCGTCGTCTCCGCCGCGGCCGACGAGACGCTGCGCTTCTGGAAGTGCTTCGCCGAGGCCGCGCCCGCGACCAAGGCGCGCGCCCGCCCCGCGCGCCTCGCTGGGCGGCCGGCCGGGCTGCTCGCGTCAGGCGTCCGGCGCCTGCTCGGTGACACCCGCGACCGTCCCACCCACGACGCCCTCACAGCGCATGCTGCCAAGCAGTGCAAGCAGGTTCGCACTGCCAGGCCGGCAGCCCGACAGCAAACTGGCTTCACGCGCATGGCCGCACAACCAGCCGGCAGAGCCTGGCTGAAGGCAAAGCGCTGGGCGCGCGCGCAGGCCAAGAGCGCCGCCGCCGTGGGCAGCAGCAGTAGCAGCATCCTGCGGAGCATCAACATCAGGTAGGCCAGGTGCGTATGCCCTGCCAGCCCCCAGTTTTGCACTTCCCAGAAGTCTGTATCAGGTCGCCCCTCAGTGTGTCGTCTACCTGCCTCTACCGCCCGGCTGTGCAACATGTGCCTTAGTGCGGTGGGACGGATGCATAGCCCGCATGCTGTCCCCGCACAGACGGGTTGGGAGCCAGACTGTAGGTGTTGGTCTGCCCTGGTCGCAGGGGTTAGCCTGCCTTGCTGCAGGCCTGCCTGCATGTGGGGCCTCCAGCGGCCCCGGCCCGGGGCGACCCGGGCCGAACGAACGGTGTTTCTTCAACACCTCCAGCCCTCGGAAGCCATGCACGCCACGCCTGCCGGCCTGCTTTTCCCGCATACCTGCAGCATCAGAGATGCGTCCCAGCCGGCTTGCCCTCCCCGCCACCGGCCAGGCCATGGTTCATGGGTGATGCACATGCCTTGCGTTGTGCACCAGCCTTTTCCCTTTGCCAATAACAAGCATCTGAGTGACCTGCTGCTGCTGTGAACAGCTGCGTGTCCGGCACTGCCTGATGCACATGGGTGCTGTGCGCCTTGTACATAGTCACGATGACATGAGACCATGTTGTGGAGCCGGGTGTATTGGCACCAAGCAGAAGCACCGGGCCTGTCTGTGCACTTGACACACGCATTCTCAGGCGGTGCATGACGGTGCACGGCAGGCTGGGCCATGCTGTCAGCGCACATGCGTCCGTGAGGTGATGACCGCCGAGATCAAGTCTTCCACTCCCTGCGCGAGGTTGCACCTCTGCGCAGTACTTTTTGCTGGTAGGCATGGGCATTTCACTTAGTGCACCTGTGAGCATGTCATGTATGGGTTGCCGCTAAGAGCGTCCGGCAGTGGCTGCCAAAGTGAGATAGTGTCAACGACCCGCATACGCTTGCATGCGAGCTCAACAAGGAAAGCCTCATATTGATTGCACTGTGCGTACGGTTGCGACAGTGTGTGTCATGATACCAACAGCACTTGAGCGATCCTGCTGAGAAAGAGGTAGCGCTGGCGCATTGCATGACATGCGCAGCATTGCTGCCGAGCACACAGGCTCACCATTCGTGCTTGCGCTCACGCGTCCACACCATTACTATTTTTTGGACCCACAGGTTCCACAGAACAGACACCAATGCGGTGATTGCAGACAGGACAGCCCTGTAAAGCTGCGCTCGCACGCTCTCTCAGTACGATTCTTCCCGCGTTCGTCACCAGGTTGCAGTGCTCCCAATGCAAGCAAGTTCACGCAGAGCGCGCCAGCGTGATGCAGCTCAGCAGGGTCACTCCGCCGGGTATGGAGCCAGATGCGCCGCTGTTTGCGCGCCTGTTCGGTGCTGAGCGGCCAGAGGCAACCTTCTCACTGGCCACGAGACATGGGTAGGCCACAGGGTGTGCGGGGTGCGTTCAGCGCCAGCGAGGGGGACATTGGGCTGCACGGCCCCAGCCCCGCTGCCAAGCGCGCCTGCCAAGCGGGCGCCTGGGCCTCGAAGCGCCTAGCTTTCAGCCAGCGCGCGCAGCACCTCCTCCCACTCCGCGGCCGGCCGCTCCCAGGACACGTCCACCTCGAGGCAGCGCGCGCGCAGCGCCTCATGACGCGGCGTGCCGAAGCTATGCAGCGCGGCGGTGGCCGCCGTGACCAGCGCGCGCACGGCCGCGCGGTGCGCGTGCGCGCCGCCGGCCGCCGCCGCGCCCGGGTCGGTGCCCATCTGGTAGCCCACCTGCCGGCCGGGGGCGGTCTGGCTGACTGCCGGCCTGACGAAAGCTGCCTGGGCGCCTCATGCCTAGAGAGGCGTAGGCTCTGTCGAGCGCGTCGGGGCTCACGCTCGTGTCAGACATCCTGTCGGACCCTGAGAGTTGATGCGAAGGATAATAGGTTGGTCGCGCTGCGACCAGACAGCAGGGCTTGCCCACAAGCAGGCTGCGACGGGCCCCGTGCGCTGCACGCGCTCGGGCGGCGCTGGGCCGCCGTGGGGCGCACCCCGGGCACGACCAGGTCGGCCAGGCCGCCCACGGGCGCGACGATGGGCACGGCGCCGTAGCGCACGGCCGCCTGCGCGACCAGCCCGCACGGCTCGAAGCGGCTCGGCACCAGCACGAAGTCGGCCGCCGCGACCAGCAGGTGCGCCGCCTGCGCCGCGTAGCGCCGGGCGACAGCGGGCCTGCACACGCGGGGGTGCCGCAGCTCGGCCGGCTACCAGCTGCACATTTGAAGCGGAGGGTTCTGAGCGCAGATAAGAGATAGGGTTCTGGGGTGTGAGCACAGGCGCAACCGCCTGGCGCGAGAGCATGCAGGGCTGCAGCGGCTGCGCGCCAGATTCTGGACATGGCCCGCCCGCCCTGAGCACGCTGGCCAGACCGCGCGCGGCCCCGCGCTCGCACCTGCGCTGGGCTGCAGCGGCGGCACGCCCGGCGCGGGGCCCAGCAGCGCGGGCGTGGCGGACAGGATGACGTCCACGCCCTTCTGCCCGGTCAGCCGGCCCACGTACACCAGCAGCGGCGCGCGCGCATCCGCCTGCGCGCGCGCGCGCGCCGCCGCCCGTGAGCCCCGCCTGCAGCTGCTAGAGCTGCTAGGTCCCTACCCTCCCCACCCGGCTCCTGCGAAGCCGAGCGCAGCCGGGGCACCAGCGTGGCAGGTGCGGTCTGCAGCCCTGGCTCTTGCGTCCAGCACGAGGTTACCAACATCGCTCCCACACCAGAGCACGGCTCCAGAAGCCCCCGGCGCACCGCAAGCCCGAAGCGGCGCTGCGCGGCGCGCTTGGCGGCGGCCTTGCCGGCCGCCACGTCCGCGGCGCAGCTGAAGCGCGCGGCCGCGGGCAGCAGCGCGTCCGTCGCAGGGTCCCACTCGCGCATGTCCAGCCCGTTCATGATGCCCCTGCGCGCGCGCGGCTGCCCGTCTGCGGCGCCGCGCGCCGAGGCAGGCTCACAGGGGCTGGTCACCCCCGCCCGTCGCTCTCGGACGAGGTCGTCCCCGCATGGCGCGACCTTGAGACGAGCACGACAACGGCCGCGGCCCCGCCCAAGCGCAGCGCTGCCTTCCCGCAGCCTATGCGATTGTATACCTATACATGCAAGCGCACAGGGCTCGAGTGGGGCTGCCATGCCGGGCTGGAGGTCGGCCGGCGGCTTGCTGACGCCGTTGGGCAGGGGACGGCCGGGCGGACGGGGCCGCGCACCGCACGCCGCGCGCGCGCAGGACGCGCTGCATGCCGCACGCCATCGCCAGGTCCTCGCAGATCTCGCGCGCGTACGTCGGGCTCACAGTCAGCAGCGCGTCGCTCACGACCAGCGCCGCCTGCGCGCGGCCGCCCGCCGCTCAGCCCCCGCGGCGCCTGCTGCCGGCCGCGCGCGCCTGCAGCCCTGCCCAGGCAGGCGGCGAGCGGGCACCCGTCGCGCTACCAAGGCACAAGCAGATGAGAGTTCCCTCCACATGCGGCACCTCACCATGCGTCCAGCACAAGCGACGCGAAATGCTGATTGAGCAGGCTCGCCCGGCCAGCAGCGGGGTAGGGGCGGCGGCGGGGCCGGCGGGCGCACATGCATCCAGTTAAGCGATACCGCGGCATCCCCGCGCGCTCCGCCGGCCGCCGACCCGCCCGCGCCCCGCGCCCCGCCGTTCGCGTCCGCGCGCGGCGCGCTTTGGCTGCCCTCCGCAGCTCCGCCCCCGCGCGTCCCCAGTCCCGCCTCCCCCTCACGCTCCGTGGCCGCGCCAGGCGGCACACCTTGCTCACGCGCTGCCGAGCCCACAGGCTCCGGCCCGGGAGGGCTCGCGGCGGGCCGATCTGCCAAGATGCGCGGTGCTGCTGATGCTCCCGCCGCCGCGGGCGCCTGCTTTGCGGCCATGCCTCTGTCCGCCGCACCCGCCGCCGCCCGATCCGCTGCCGGCCCGCCGGCGCCGCGTGCGGGCGCCGTACCGCTGGCGCTGCGCGCGGCGTCGGGCCGGGTCCCAGCGTCGCGCACGGGCCCCTCGTCCGGCTGCGGCCACGCCAGCGCCGCGCGCGCGCGCGCCGGCAGGCACAGCCGCTCGAAGGCGGCCGCGGGCAGGCCGCCCTGGTACGCCAGGTTGTGGATGCAGAAAGCGCTGCGCGCGTCGGCCAGCGCGGCCGCCAGCGTGCGCTGGAAATGCACGGCTTTGGGCGGCGGCTCCGCGCCGCCGTCGCTGCCGCAGCCGCCGCCGCCGCCGCCGCCGCCGCGGACGCAGTGCGCCAGGCGCAGCGCCAGCGGCGCGCATGGCCAGTCGTTGCCCACGAACAGGATGCGCCCCAGCGAGGCCGCCACGCCCGGCCCCGCTGCCTCATTATTGGCGCGCATGCGCGCCTCCAACTCCGCGGCGCCCCCAGCCTCGCTCGCGAGGCCGCCGCCGCCGCCGCCGCCGCCGCCGCCGCCGTTGCCGCCCTCAACACGGCGCTCGTTTGGCGCACGTTTCCCCGCGCCAACTGCGCCGGGCCCGCGCTCCCGCGCCGCGGGCGGCTGCGCCGGCGCCGCGCAGGCAGGCGCACCGGCGCCCCCGGGCGCCCCGGTCCCAGGTCTGCCCCACAGCAGCAACGGCGCCGCAAGCGCCGCCTGCGCCGCGGCTCTGAAAGTCAGGGCCACTCAGCGCGCTGGGCGCTGCTCCTCCCCGTCATCACATATCACTGCGCGGTGTCAGCACCCTGCGCCCCTCCCGCTCCCTCACTGAAACGAGCGCCTGACAGCGGGTGAGTCCAGACTTGGGCAGCCAGCCGGGCCGCGCTGCTCGCCCGGCTGCGGCCCAGCGGCAGTGTTGCACGCCCAGGCCGGCTACATCTGGCGAGCGGACGGCAGCCCTGCTGCGGCTGGGCTGGCAGCGCGCGAGCGGGCTCCCGGACGGGAGGAGCCGCCGCGCCTGGCACAGCACGGAGTAGCGCAGGTCCAGGTCCGGCAGCGCGTCGCCCTCGAGGTACGTGGCGGCGGCGGCGGCGCCGTAGATGTCGCCGTCCGCGGCGTCGAACAGCGGGTGGCCCACAAACACTCGCTCCACGCCGCCCTGGCACGCCAGGTACAGCCGCGCGCTCGCGCGCAGCAGCTCCGCGGCTGGCCTCGCGCAGGCCCCGTCGCCGCGGCTCCCTGGGGCCCCGCTCGCAGGCGCCCGCCCGGCGGCGCCTCCATTTGCTTCGGCCTCGGCGCCAAGCAGCTGCCCCGAGCTGCCGGCGGCGGCCCGCGGGGCCGCGGCCGCACGCCCGGGCTGCAAGCTTTCGGCGCTCGCTGCCCGGGTGGCCTGGGCGGCGGCGGGCGCGCGCGGCGCGGCCGGCAGGCCGCGCGGCAGCTCCACGGGCGCGTCCAGGCCCGTGTCCGCCGCGTCAGCGTACGCGGCGTACCGCGGCGCGACCGTCATGACGCGGTGGCCCCTGCAGCGCCCGGTGGGCTACAGCGATACAGCTCGCGGGGCATGGCGTCCGGCGCGCAGGCCCCTCTGCGACAAGGCAGGCATGCACTTTGGCAGCGAGGAGGCCTCGAGCATGGGTTGCTTGCTATATGCTTGCCAAAAGCAGGGCGGACGAGCGGCCGCATGAGTTTGCAGCACTGTGGGCAGCAGGCAAAGGTGCTGCGCCGGCGGGGCTCCGCGTCACCTGGCGGCCAGCGCGGCGGGCAGCGCGCCCATGACGTCTCCCAGGCCGCCCACCTTGCTCCATGGCGCGACCTCCGTCGTCGCAAACACCACCTGGCCGCACACGCGGGTGCGCACGGTCGGCACAGCCAAGGCCTCGGCAGGGCCGGGCCTGCCTGCGCCGGGGCAGGGTCACGCGGCGCGGCTGGGCGACCTGCAAGGGCGCCTGCGCCGCAGGCCTGCCCGAGGAGCTCAGCATCCATATGCCTTGGCGCACGCCGCGCCGCGCCCTGCCCGGGTGCTGGCCCCGCGCGCAGGGGCCGACCTGCTGAGACAGCAGTGTTTCGTTGCTGTGCCGCTGTGCGGGGGTGGAGCTTGGCCAGGTTCTTATCTCTTCTCTCTCACAGCTGTGCCCAAACGAGTCCGCACACCACAGGGACGGGGGCTGGTGGGAGGAATGCAGGGCGCAGCGATGATGACACAACTGGAGCCTCGGCTGCAAGGCCCAGTGCCTGGGCCTGGGAACCTCTACCTGGGAGCTAGCAAGGGCCTGTTCTGGCTCCACGCACATGCCACTTCTGTCCCCATGCCCCTGTCAATCTCAGTACCGCATGATGTACACAGGCCTCACACAGCCGGCCCGCGCTCCGAGGCGGGCATGCCGCCGCCGCCCTGCAGCGCCAGCTTCAGGCGCAGCTTGACGGGCGCCGCGGGCTCCGCCGCCTCCGCGCTCCCGCCCCGGCAGCCCAGCCCCTGCTCCTGCCGGCCCGGGCCAGGCACCGCCGGCCGCAGCTCCGCGGAGCGCCCAACGGGCCCGTGGACGCCTGCGGCCCCATCGCGCGCCTCTTCTCCGTGCTCCGCGCCGCCGAGCACTGCATAGTGCCGGGCCGCGGGCTCGGGCTCGCCGAGCGCAGAGTGCTCGTTGGCCGCTGGCCAAGCGGCCGTCCCATTTAGCACGGGCGCCGGCGGATTGGCCGCAGCGCCGCGTTCGCGCTCGCGGTCCGCAGGCGGCGCTGCAGGCGCGGGTGCTGCTGCGCTGGCGGCTACCGCGGTACCCTCGTCCGCCCGGACCTGACCGGCAACGCTCGCCTGCTCGCCGCCAGCTTCCCCGGCCGCCGCAGTCCGAGGCTCGGCCGCACCGCTGGGTCCCCCGTCCTCGCCCTCGGGGGCTGCACCCCCGGCGCTCGCAAGCGCGGCCGCAGGCGGCGCGTGCAGCTCGGCGGCCGCGGCGGGCCCCGGGCTCGGCTCCCCGCCGGCGCCCCCCTCCTCCGCGCCCGGCTTTGGCAGCGGGCGCGGCGCCGGCGCGGGCGCGCCCGGGTCTGGCAGGGCCGCTGCGGGCGCCCCGTCCCCGCCCTCATCCTCCGCGTCCAGCTCTGGCAGCCAGAGCGGGAAGCACAGGTCGTCCGCCACGGCCGCATCGCGCGGCTCGCCGGAGGCCGCATCGTCGCCGCCGCCCGGCGCGCCTCCTTCCTGACGCGCCCCGCGAGCGGCGCCCGAGCGCCCTTCAACGGCCGCCGGCGCTCCCCCGGCCGCACCGCCCTGCCCGGCCCTGCCCGCGTCTCCGGCGGCAGCGCCGGGCGATGCCGCGGCACATGCATCAGCCGGCGCGTCCAACGCCGCGGCCGCGCCGACGGGCGCGGCCTGCCCGGCAGCGGGCGCGGCTGCGTTGGCCTCGGGCGGCTGGCGCGCGTCCACCCGGCGCCGCTTGCTGCTGTCGGCGGTGGCTGCCAGGCTGTCGGGGGCGCCGCCGGCCGAGGCTGTCGCCGCCACGCCCGGCTCCTCGCCCGACTCGGCGCGCGCGCGCTTGCGCGCATCGGAGCGCGCCGGCTCCAGCAACGGCGCGCCGGAGCCGCTGGGCCCGGGGCGGGGGCCGAGGCAGGGCGGCGCGTCCGCGGCCGAACCGCTCGCGCCGGCGCTGGCGGCGCCGCGCCGCAGCCGCAGGCGCACCGAGATCTTGCCGTCGCGCGCGGCGGGCCCCGCGTCCGCCACCGCCAGCGCAGCGGCATCGCCGGCGCGCTGCGGCGGCACACTGGCCGCCGCATACGCAGCGGCGTCGGCCGCCCCTGCTGCCTGCCGCGCTGCGGGCTTGTCCGGCAGGGCCGTCACAAGCCCCGCGGCCTGGGCGTCCCCGCCCGTCCCGCCCGCACGCGCCTCGCCGCCGGCAGCCGCCGGCAGCGCGTCCGTGGCGGCTGGCTCCGGCCGCGCCGCCCCCGCAGCCTCGCCTGCAGCAGCCATCACGTGCGCAGGGGCTGCGATTGGCCGCGCAGATGCGGCGGGCTCGGGCACCGGCGCTGGCCGGCCGTCGCCGGCGGCGCCGCCGGCAGCGGCGGGCGGCGGTGCGGGGCACGCGGGGTCTGGCACCGGGCCGAAAGTGGCATCTTGCGGCGCCGCCGAGGCTTCGGCCGCAGCGCCGCCGCCAGCGCCCGCGGCGAGCGGCAGCGCCGGGGCGGGCGCGGGCGGCGGCGCGAACACCGCGGACGCGCAGTCCACGAGCGTGTGCAGGTCCGCGAGCGGCGCGCCCCCCTGCAGCGCCGCCACCGCCGCCACAAGCAGCCCGCCCGACGCCTGGGCGCGCAGCATGCGGGGTCAGCCGGCCGGGGTGCGCGCGGCCGGCCGCGGCCTGCCGCCAAGCTGCATTTGTTCACCGCTGCAGCGACCTGGCATGGGCCGCCCCCAGAGGACGCGGTCTGCCAGTCACACTTGCTCCGTCCCCCACGGATGCGCTTGGCCGCACCCCCTGCCCGCCGCCCCGCCTGCAGCGCGGCGCCTGATGCGCGCGTGCAGGCACCGCTGGAGCGCACGGCCCCGCCGCCGCAGCGCCTCGGCGCGCGCATGTCGGACGCATCCCGGAGCGGTGCGGAAGCACGACGCTGCGCCGCCCTGGCCGCACCCGAGTACCGCAGCCAGGAGGCGCCCAGGCCAGTGCGCGCAGCCGCGAGCGCGCGGCCAGTAAAAGTGCAGCATGCAGGCGCGCTCAGAGGCCCCCTGCGAGCGCCCTGCGGCACACGGGCGCGCACCCAGGCCGGGATGGGCGGCGGCGGCGGCGGCGTGGGCAGCGGGTAGCTCGGGTGCAGGCGCAGCTCCGCGGGGCCCAGCGCGCCCAGGTCGTGCCACTCCTCCGACTCCTGCGCGCGCGGGCGGGGCAGGGTCGCCCGCAAAGCCGTCTGCCCTCGCGGTGCAGCGAGCTGAGGGGCGCCGCTCCGCGATGAAACCGACGGGCGCCTGCTCCTCGAGACCCTGCGCTTACGGCGCAGTCCAGCGGTCGCACGCGTCTCGCAAGGCTGCTCCTCCGCGAATGCGGCGGGCGCGCGCCTGCAGCGAGCCGGCATCGTACACCAGGCGGTGCCGGGCCGCGGCCGCGTCCCAGCCGGCCACGATCGCCTCCCACCAGCCGCCGCTGTCCGGCCAGAAGCGCAGCACCTGGCGGCCCAGCATCGCCGCGCCCGCGCCGCGCATCGCCTCGCCGGGCGTCTGCGCCGGCGCCGCCGCGCGCCCGCCCCTGCCCCTGCCGGCCGCCGCGGCCGCCGCCGCCGCCTTGAGGTCCTGCGCGCGCGCGCGCGCCCGTCGGGGCCCCAGCAGGGTGGCGCGCGCCAGGCAGCCGCCGCACGCTCCGCGCACATCGCCCCTCGGGGGGGGGGGGGGGGGGGGCCCCCAGCGCGGCGGCCCGGGCCCCGCCGGCCCCCCCCCGCGCCCCCCCGCCGGCGCGCCCCCCCCCCCCCCCCCCCCCCCCCCCCCCCCCCCCCCCCCCGGGGGGGGGGGGGGGGGGGGGGCACCCTGCGCCTGCGCCTGCCCCCGCGACGCTGCGCTGCAAGGCCAGTGCACCATCGGCGGACTCTGAACTCGCCGGCCAGCTCTGGCGCTCCCAAGCAGCCGCGTGGGGTGTGCCGGAGCAAGGCGCCATCACTTCGCGCGTGGCTGCCTCCGCACGGCGCCCGGCAGGATGGGGGGCGGGGCTGGCAGGGCGGCGAGGCAGCGCAGCCGCGCCTGCAGCGCGCGCGTCAGCGCGTCGGCGAGCGTCGGCGCCGGCTCGCCGGGCTCCGGCTCCTCCCCGAGCAGCATCTCCGTGAAGCTCAGCTCGCCGCCGGCGGGCGCCTCGGCGGCTGTGCCGCCGCCGGCCGCCGCCGCCGCCGCGGCGTCCAGCGGCGGCGGCGTTGCGCCAGCGGCCGCGCCGGCGCGAGAGCGCGGCGGTGCGGGCCGCGGCTCGTACGGCGCCTCCTCGTCGGAGCGCGGCGCGCGGCCGTCGGCGAGGTCGGCGCTGAAGGCGCCGGCGGCCAGGTAGCCCTCGAACTCGAGCAGGCAGCGCTCGTAGTTGAGCCGCATGTTGTACGACGCGCTGGTCTGCCCGCGCAGGTCGATGTCCAGGCAGCGGCACACGTCCTGCGCGGGTGCAGGGTAGGGTACTCTGCCTATGGCCCGCGCGCCGCCTCGGGCGCGCCCCGCCCGCGCAGCGGCAGGCGCCGGTGTCATGTTCATTTGAGAAGCCGCAGGCGGATGCAGAGGGTTCAGGTCCACAGGACTCCCCGCTTGCCTAGGCCAGATAACTCTGCAAATTGTCGTACAAAGCACGCGGATGTGTATGATGCGCTCAGTGCAGCCGGCTTCAATACCCTGAAAGCGCCACAACTGCAGCATGCCCCCGCGGCGAGCTCACGAGCAGCCGCGGCGCCGATCGCGGCTGCGGCGCGGCCAGGATGTGTGGCGGGGCGGGTGTGGGGTAGGGCAGGTGTAGGGTTAGGGTCAGCCCAGCTAGGGCGCGGCGCGGGGCGGCGCGCCTTCCACAGCTTGGCGCCCGACACGGCGTCGTAGCCGCGCCGCTCCTGGACCGCCCAGAACACGGTGCGCAGGTCCAGCTCGCGGTGCGCAAAGATGGGCACCTTGAACTTGCCCTTGACGCCGCGCGTCCAGTTGCCCAGCAGCGTCACGAACGCGTCGCGGCCCAGCGGGCGCAGCGCGTCCAGCACGCCCGCCGGCACCGCGCCATTGTCCGCCTCGGAGCGCCGCGGCGGCGCCTGCGGCGCGGCCGCCGCCGCGCCGGCCTGCCCGTCTGCCCCCGTCTGCGCGTCCGCCGGCTCGGCCGGCCAGCGCGCAGGCGCGGGCGCGCCGGGCAGCGCGCCGGGCGGCGCCTCCGGCGCGTCCTCGCCGCGGCGCGCGGCGAGCGCGGACGCGCGCGCGGCGCGCGAGGCGGCCTCCTCGGCGCGCCGCGCCGCCTCGGCGCGCTGCTCAGCGCCCGCGTCGTCCGGCTCCAGCTCCCAGGCGCCGACGCGCTCCACGCCGCCCTCCGCGCCGCCCTTGCGCGCGTCCCACGCGACCGCCAGCGCCTCCCAGGGGTCGTATGCCAGGCGCTGCGCCACCGGCGCGCCCGGCGGCGGCCGCGCCGCGAGCATCTCGCACACCGCGCCGTGGTAGTAGGCGCCGCCGGCGCGCCAGCCGCCGCGGCCGGCAAAGAGCATGCGGAAGCGGTCGCCGGGGCGCCACGCGCGCTGCATGCCGCGGTCGAACGCGTCCGCGCGCACCAGGCAGTCCGGCAGCGCGCCGTCCGCGCGCAGCGGCACCGCCAGCTCGCCCGCCGCGGCCTCCCCCGGGCCGTACAGCGCGCCCGCGGCGCCCGGGCCGGCGGCCGCGGGGCGCAGCAGCACCCACGCGGTCGGCCACGCGGCCGCGCCCGCCGCGTCTGCCGCGCAGTGGCCGGCCGCCGGGTCGGCCGCCGCGCCGCCGTCCAGCAGCGTGCGGCGGTAGGCCACGCTGACAACGCGGAAGCGCTCGAACGGGCGCAGGCCGGCCACTGCTTCGCCCAGCGCCTCCCACTGCGCGCGCACGGCCTCCTGGGCGGCCGCCGGCACCGGCGGCGCGCCCGCGCCCGCGCCAGCGCCGCCGCGCCGGCCGCCGGCCAGCCGCCTCGGCGCGCTCGCGGGCGTGCCGGCGTCATCGTCCTCGCCGCTGCCGCTGCCGCCGGCCCCCGCGCCGGCCCCGCTCCCGCTGGGGGAGCCGCTGTGCGCAATGCGCGCCCCGCCGGCCGCGGCATCGCCGCCGGCGCCGGAGCCGCCCGGGCCGTGCGCAGCGATCGCGCCGCCGGCCGCGGCATCGTCGCCGGCGCCGGAGCCGCCCGGGCTGTGCGCGGCGGCGGCGCCCCCTTTGGCGGCCCCGGCCGCGTCGCCGCTGCCGGACCGCGCAGGCTCCCCGCTGCGGCTCGGAAGGCCGCCCGCGTCCGACGCCGCCGCGTCAGGCGGCCCCGCGGCGGCCCCGCCGTCCATGGCGGCCGCGGCCCGCGCCGGCGAGCAGGCGCCGGCAGGGGAGTCTGCCGCAGGGCGGGGCCCGGGGTCCGCGCTCGCAGCGGCCGCGCCCGCGTCGGCCGGCGCCAGGCCCAGCGCCTGCCGGCAGCGGCGCACATGCAGCGCCGCGCCCGTGCGCAGCAGCACCACCGGCTCGCCCGGCTGCGGCAGGTACAGCTCGCAGCGCGCCTCCCGGGCGATGCGCTGGAACCCCGACCGCGGCAGCGCGCCCGGGTCCGGCACCAGGTGCTCCTGCAGGCTGGCGAGCAGCGACAGCGCGAAGCCCGCGCTGGGCAGCGCGGCGGCCAGGTGCCGCCAGGCCGGCCGCCAGTACCGCCAGCGCCCGCCCAGGCGCCCGCCCTTTTCCAGCAGCGCCTCCGTTTGCAGCAGCGCGGCGCCCAGCGCGGCCGGCGTGCGTGCGGCCGCGAGCGCCTCGAGCGCCGCCGCGTGCGCGGCCAGCTCGGGGCCGGCCGCGTGCCAGAAGGGCAGCGTGCCGAGCAGCGCCTCGGCGGCCGCCTGCGCACGCGCCTCGGCCGCGCTGCCCAGCGCGACGCCGGCCCAGTTGCCCTCGCCGCGCAGCTGCGGCGCGAGCAGCTCGCGGAAGCCGTCCGGGCGCGCCTGCGCGGCCGGCGGGCCGGGGGTCGCGCGGAGCCGGCGGGCCGTGGGCGGGCCGGGACCACGGTAGCGGGCCGGGAGCGCAGTCGCAGCGCCCATGGTGTGGGCGGGCACAAGCGCCGCGCCCGCGCCCCCGCCACGCCGGCGAGCTTGGGCGCAGATGCTACAGCCCCCAGCAGGCTGGCGGGACCCGGCGCCAGGCGGGCCGCGCCCGGCCTGGTCTAATTCAGCATGCCCCCTGGGGGCAGAGGCCGCGCACCAGCTCCAGGTCCAGCACCCGGGCCACAGGGCCCGCGCCCGGCTCGCCCGCGCCGGGCGCGGCGGCCGGGTCGCCCGCGCGCGGCAGCGGCGCCTGCGCCAGCGCCTTGAGCAGCCCAGCCTCGCGCTCCACGCCCGCCGCGCGCAGCCACGCCACGAGCCGCACCACGCCCTCGCCTGCGCGCGGGCGGGGGTCAGGCCGCGGGCCCGCGGTCGCGCGGCCGGGGCGTTGCGCAGCGCGGCGGGCGCCGCGCGGCCGCAGCACCGCGGCCCGGCGCGGCGGGCGGCGGCAGGCCGTTTGGCGTCCTGGGAGCGCGCGGCCACCAACTTGCGGGGGCGGCGCGGGGCCGCGCACCCTCGTACCAGCCCCACGTGCGGCCCTCGTCCTCCTCGACGTACACGCGGAAGGCGCCCGCGCGGCCGCCCAGCGCCCAGTAGCGCCGCCGCAGCGCGTCCGCGCCCAGCGGCCGGCGCACGCCCACGCGGCAGGCGTCCATCCAGCGCTCCCACTCAGCCGCCGCGCCCGCCTCGCCGCCCGCGCCTCGCTCCGCCTTCTGCAGCGCCGCGGCCGGGGCGCTCACTGCAACCGGCTGAACCCTAACTCCTAACCCCGCCCCTGCATGGCCGGAGCGCTCACTGGCGGCCATGCAGGGGCGGCTGTCGCACGGGCCGCCGATCGCAGGTGGGTCGAGGCGTAGCCGGCGCACGCCTATGGCGAGCATGCGCGCGCGTGCGGGGTCACTGCGGGGCGAGCGGGGGGTCGCACGGGGGGCCGGCGCGCGCGCGGCGCGGCGAGCGCGTCGACGCGCGCGGCGAGGTGCTCGCGCACGGACTCGGCCTCCAGCGCCAGTGCGGCCAGCGCGCGCAGCAGCGCCACGCGGGCGGCCACGCCCAGGTCGCCGTATTCGCCGTACGCCAGCAAGGCCGCCGCCTCGCGCGCGTCGGCGCCCACGACGCCCAGCGGCGCGCCCAGCACGACGCGGCTGGTGCGCTGCAGCCAGGCCGTGGCCGCGGGCGCGCGCGCCGCCGCGGCCGCGCCGACGCCGCCGCCGCCGCCGCCGGGCACCGCCGCGGCCAGCTGGAATGCGCGCGGCGGCGGTGCGCCGTCCGTGGCCAGCCCGCGGCCCTCCGCGCCGCGCAGCAGCGCCAGGTGCACCTGCCGCGGCCGCCTTGCTTTGTTGCGCACTGCCCGTTTCTTCAATCCTAACATCGCTTGCCTAGGCCCCACCCAGCGCGCGTCCCTGCTTTCCCTGCGTGCTTTGACCCAAATGCATCCCTGCAGAGCGCCGCAGCCGGTGGGCCGCCCGCTGCCAGCGCGCAGCCCTGCCTACTGCGCAGAGCACCGCGTGCGATTGCGTGGCGCTGCAGCGGGCTTTGCGCTGCGGGCCACACCGGGAAGGACCTGCCCGCCTGCCTGCAAACCAGCACCGAGCTGCTGGGCTCCCCACGCCAGCCGCTGGCAGCGCGGCCCTCGCACAGGCACGTGCGGCGCCTCGCGCGTGCTCGCGAGCACCGCCAGCTCGTGCGCCGTGCCCCAGCCCTGATCCTGTGCGCCGCCCTACCTGGCCCTATGCGCCGCCTTACCTGACCCTGTGCGCCGCCCTAACCCTGACCCTGTGCGGCGTCGCACCTCGCGCAGGACCAGCGCGGACGCCTCGCCCATGCGGTCGACGGCCTCGTCCGCGCGCTCCAGCGGCAGCGGCGGCGGCAGCGGCCCGTCGGCGTCGCCGCCGGCGGCCCCCGCGGCCGGCGCAGCGTCGGCCGGCTCGGCTCCCGCCCGCTGCGCGCGCGCCGCCTGTCAGTCTCGCGGCCAGCTGCTGGGCCGCAACCCCGCTGACGCCGTGCCCACTCCCGCCACCGCTGAGCAGCCCGAGACGTGTGTTCCACCGGAGAGACGCTCGCATGTGTGCAAGCGCAACCGCCGGCATGGTCATGGTCAGGCTGCGCGCAGATCATCGGCCACGTGCAGGGCCAGCAACCCTGCCGACCCAGCCCACGGCCGCAGGCATTCAGGCGCACTGGCCACGGAGGCTGCAGCGGGCCTGAAACATGTTCCAGGACTCCTGCTCTGCCTGGCGGGGGCACCCAGGAGGGCGCGGCCAGGTCGGAGCAGAAGCGCTCTGCGGCACGGGGCCCGCTCAATACGGCGCCGGCCTCGTCGCCGGGCGCCGCGGCCGCCTCAGCTGCCTGCTCGCCTTTGCGCGGTGCGGCCGGCGCCTCAGCGGCGCCCGCGGCGGGCGGCCCCGGCGCGGGCGGCGCGGGCGCGTGCGGGTCCGGCGCGGGCGGCGCGGGCGCGGGCGCGTGCGGGACGCCAGGGATGAACGGGCCTGGGCACACCGCCGCCTCCAGCCGCCAGAACGGGAACGGCGCGACCTGCGCGCGCGCGGGCCTGCGGTGTTGCATTGGTCAGCGGTGCTACGGTGGGAGCCTGCACGCGCGCGGGCCTGCGGTGTCACAATGGGCTGCGGTGCTCCGGTGGGAACCCGTGCGCAATGGGGCCTGTGGCACGCATGGCCGCGCTCCGACACAGGGGCCTGCGGGCCGGCCACACCGTGGTTTGGGCTTGACTCGGTTGTGCACAGAGGCGCGCACAGCCAGGTCATGGACACGGGCGGCGCGCATAGCCCGGTGATCACAAAGCCTCCAGCAGCCGCGGGTGCCGGAGCGCCCGCGCCTGCAGCAGCGGCGCGAGCGCCATGAGCAGCTGCCACGCGGTGAGCAGATCTGGCAAGAGCCAGGGCGGCAGCCGCGGCGTGCGCGTCGGCGGCGGCGGCGGCCCGCGCGCCAGTAGCGCTTCGCGCTCGCGCCGCGCGCGTGCCTTGGCCGCCGCTGCGCGCTCCGCCGCCGCCTCGCGCGCCGCCGCCGCGCGCTCGACGGCCGCCTCCGCGCGCGCGGCCGCCGCGGCCTCGCGAGCCGTGCGCCGCGCCTCCGAGCGCGCCGCCGACGAGACACGCTTGCGGCCCTGGCGCGGCGCGGAATGCCTCGGGGGCACGTCGCAGGGGCGAGCTTGCAGGGCCGGGCGTGCCGGCTGCCAAGGCATGCGCACTGCAGGGCGGTCTTGTCGGAGCCAGCAGTCCGCCAGGTCGCAGCGCGCGCGCGACACCGGGCCCAGTCAGCATCGCGAGATAGCCCCACTTGGGGCCCGCCACTTCACAGGCTGGCTGCCTGCAGAGCCGGAGACGGTGACACCCAGAGCCCCCAGCTGCCCTGCGGCCGCTGCTCCTGGCAGCGGCTCACGGCGCTGGTGGGATGCCGTCGCTGTGCGGCGCGAGCGCACCTGGGCGGCGCGGGGCGCCCAGTCATCGCCGTCCTCCACCACGCCATCCTCGAGCGCAATGTCCCCGCTCAGAGCGTCCCCGCCGCCGTCCTCGCCCTCAGCGTCCACCGCCGCGGCCGCGGCGGGCCGGCGCACCGCAGCGCCGCCCGCGCGCACGTCCGCATGCGGCTCAGCGCAAGGTTCCGCATCGGCGTCAGCGCCCTGCGCGCCGTCGGAGCGCCGCGCATGGCGCGCGCGCCGCGCATCGCCAGCGGGCGCGGGCGCGCGCGGCGCGCGGCGCGCGGGTGCGCTCCGATGCGACGCGTGCCCGCCCGCGCGCGCCCTGGCCTGCGTGCGTCGCCGCAGCGCTCAAGCCGCGGCGCGCGCGCGCACGCTGCAGCTGCACAGCACACTGGCGAGAAACCTCGTGCATGGTGGGATACGCTGTGCCAGGTCTCAGCCGCATTGCACAGGCCGTCTGCCCTGCCTGCTCGCCTACATGCCATGCTGCATGAGGACAGCGCCCCCGGCGGCGCGCCGCCCCGCGCACCGGGCTCGTCTGCGCAGAGCCGCGCCGTACGGCAGCGGCAGGCGCTCCCTTCAGGCAACGCGACACCCGTACTGCCTGGGTCGACAGGCACGGGCCCCACACGCGCTCGCTGACCTGCGCCGCCTGGCTGGGTGCGGCGCCCATACAACCCCCGCCATGCCCAGCAGGCGCCCAGGGCGCCGGGCCCGCACGCGCGCCACAGCCGCCTGGCCCAGCCGCATCTTCAGCGACGGGCGCGGCGGCCGCCGGCCCTCCGTGAACTCCATTGCGCCGTCGGGGCTGGTAAAAAGCGCGGGCACAGCCGCGCGCGCCGCGGGCGCGCCGGGGACGCCGGGCGCGCCGGGCGGCGGCGGCGCCCGCCCGCCCGCGTCGTGTGCCTGCCCCGCGCAGGCGGGTGAGCAGGCTCGGCACGGCCACAGCAGGTTTGAGCGTCCGCGGTCCGCCTGTGGGGGCCGCCGGGTGCGGGAGTTGCACGGTGGGATCACGCACGCCCACAGACTCGCACCGGCGCCGCCGCGGCGCGGCTGGACTCCAGACGCTCCCTCGCTCGGGCAAATGAGCTGAGCCGGCGCAATGGCGAGGGGCGCTGCATACCAGCAATGCCGCCCCTGCCGCCTGCTCGCCCGGGGTAGCAGGGCACGCTTGACCACGCGTGCGCTCTCGCGCGGAGCGGAGAAGCGGGGGCCGCCGCACCTCGTCCTGCTCCAGGCGCCGCCGCTGCGCAGCCGCCAGCACGCCGCCCAGCCGCACCGTCACCCGCCTGGGCCGCCCGCCCTCGCCCGCCTCGCCCTCGTCCCCTCCGTTGCCGCCCTGTCCACCGCTCCCGTCGGGCCCGCCGCCGCTCGGCCCATGCTCCTGGCCGCCGGCGCCCGCCGCCAGCGCCGCCGCCGCGGGCGCAGCCGCGGCGGGCGCGCCCACGCGCAGCTTCAGTGTGGGCTTGCGCGCGCCCGCCTCCGGCGCCAGGCCGGGCGGCGCGAGCGCGCCCGCGCGGCCCCCCGCACCGGACGCGCCGACGCCGTCGTCCAGGCGTGGCCGGCGAGCGCGGTGCGGGGGCGCGCTGAGCGCGCCGCCCCGCGGCGACGCCTCGGCGCGGCGCTTGACGCCGCGCGGCGCGGCGCCGGCAAGGAGCTGCGGCGGCGGGGCGGCGCCACCGTCCGGGGCCGCCGCGCGGTGCGGGCGCGCGCGCTTGCGCGCGTTGCCGCCGCCGCGGCAGGTGGCGGGCGCGGCGGGCGCGGGGGCGGCGGCTGATGCGGGCGGCTCGGGGCGCGCGCGCGCGCCTGGGGCGCCCTCCTCTGTCGTTGCCTCTCGCTGCTGCCCACTGATGCGCACGCCCTTGCCCGCACGTGCTGACTTCTGCGCAAGGCGCAACAGCTCGCCGTCAGGCGGCGCACTGTGGGCGGCTGTGGGACTAGCCGGCCGCCAGCACAGCATGTCCGGAGCACGGCATGATCTAGCCTGTCTGGCCTGCTGACCACAGCCCGCCCGACCGTCGACATGCAGCGGGCGCCGCCCCAGCCACGTCGCGGCTTGACAACTACGCATGTGCCCCAAGTCGGCGCGTTGCACAGCTGTGCAGGCCACCCCAACCACACCGGCTCTGGCGGGCCCAGCAGCACCAGCTGTAGGGGTAGGGTTAGTGCAGCGCACTAAGAGCCCTCAGCGCGGCCCGCAGCGCACCCGGCTGCCGGCGCGCAGCAGCGCCGCCTCCACAAACGCGACGTCGGCAGCGCCGGGCGCGGCGCGCGCGCCCGCGCTGGCCTCCACCGCGGCGCGCTGCGCGGCCACGCCCGGCGCCAGGCCCGTCTCCTCCGCCAGCATGGCGGCCGCCGCCGCGGCGAGCCGCAGCCGCCGCGTGGCTGGCTCGTGCGCCGCCGCGTAGCTCGCCACGGGCGCGAGCAGCTCGTACCTGCCGCCAGAAGCGCGCCGGATGCTGGTGCGCATGTCCTGGAGCGTGCCTGGCAGGACTCTCCGTGGCAGGCGCCTGGTAGGACGCTTTCAGGGCAGGTCATGCAGTGGCTGTGCCATTCGCATCACCCTGAGGCCGCGCAGAGCGCGCGCACCAGGCATGCGCTGTGCAGACTGCGATGCTGGGCTCCGGCGCGAAGCTGAAGCGCCAGTCCTTGACCGGGCCGGCCACAACCTTCAGCCGCTCCGTGCGCCCTGCCGCGCGCTCCGTGCGTCGCGCGCGCACCCGCTTGCTAGCAAAGCATGCACAGGAGGACGCTGGCGCAGCCGTGCGCAGCAGGGCGTGCTGGGCCCGCCTGTCCAGGAGACTGATGCGTCACACAGAGCTCTGACGCTTAGCGGCAGCGCGCCGCGCATGCTCGCCCGCCCACGGCAGGCACACCACGCAGGGCACCAGAGCGGCCACCAGCAGGGCGCTCCATGCCCTGGTCCCAGCGGGTAGGGCGCGCAGGGGGCGCACGCTTCTCCGGGCTGCCGTGGTCCTGCGGGAGCAGCAGCACGCCCTGCAGCTCCGGCTGCGCGGCCGCTCGCAGGCCCTCCAGCGGCACAGCGCGCCCGGCCGCGTCCGCCAGCCGGAAGGCGTCCACCAGGCGCACGGGCAGCCCGCCCTCTTCTGCGGCCGCGCGCGGCTCGCTTCAAGGCGCGCGCGGGTCGTCAGGCCGGCGCAAGCAAACAGCCAGCCCTGGGACGCGCTCTCCTCGCGCAGGATGCCGCAACGCCTGACCGCGCTCATGGCGAGGCGCGCGCCGCAGGTCGCCCACCATGTGAGCGCGGCAGGTGAGCGCGGAGCTGAGCTGAACCGTGCGGAGCAAAAACGAAGCGGCACAGCAGGCGGCGAGACGCCCACGGCGGGTGCGGCCGGTCACGGCCGCCTGCATGAGCATACAGCCGCAGCTTCCTGGCCGGGGCCCACCTCTGCCGGCAGTGAAGGTGTCCGGAACGTCCGCCTCCGCCACGTGCTCGCCGGCGGCCGGCCGGGCGGCGCGGGGCGCCGGCGCCGCCAGGCCCACGGCCGCCCACTTGCGCTCAAACGCGCCGCGGACCTCGGCGGCCATCGCCCGCGTCGGGGCGTCCGCCGGCGTGCAGTTGAAGGCGTCGCAGTTGGCCCAGATCAAGGCCACGTCCGCGGCCACGTCCGCGGGCGAGCCATACGCGCAGCGCTGCCAGCCGCTGGCCTCGCCCTCGCGCAGGCGGCCCAGGATGGTGCCCAGGTCCATCGGCTGCGCCACGACCTTCCTGTACTCCGGGAACAGCGCCGGGTCGACCGGCTGGTTGAACAGCAGCCTGCTGGCCTTGTGCTTCATCGTAGCGACGATGACGTCGCGGGCACGGGCCAGGCCTGCGGCCTTCCCTGCTCCCGCCATCGCACAGGCTCAGCCAGCTGAGCGCTGATGATTTGGATTCAACTCATGGCGCGATGCATTGGAGCAAGGAAAATGCGCTGCAAATTTGCCCCCCGGTTGACCGGGGGGGCCCCACTAGGGGTTAAGGCAGCTGACCGACAAACAAGTGTGCCTCAGCACAGAAACTCACGCCAGCCAACTCTCAAGTCAACACAACCACCCTCTCTGACATTCGTGTGCCCACTTGCATCTCTTAAAGAGGTGCGGCCCGTGCGCACAGCGCTCCTCGCTGGTAGCTTCTGGGGTTTCCGCGCGCGGCGGCTGGCTGTGCCAAGGCGCTCTGCTGTGCTGGGGCTGCTCGAAGAGCAAAGGGCTGTTGTGAGCTTGCAATATCTGGCGTCAGCGCTGGCGTCAGCGCGCGTGCGGCTGCTGTGGGGGGCTGTGTCAGGCCTGCTATGCGCCGAGGGGCCTGCGGGTGCTGCAGCAGCACAGCTCGTGGCCTGGGGTGCTGTAGATGCTTCATGAGACTGCTGCTGCCTGGGAGCTGACGATAACCTGCTTTTGTCGGCAAGGAGGGCCGAGCTGCCTCGGCTGCCTGTGTGGTGTGCTGCCCGTCGTCTGCCGCTTGTGCTGACTCCGCTGTTCGTGTGCCTGCTAGGGCCAACATGCAGATCTTTGTGAAGACGCTCACCGGCAAGACCATCACGCTGGAGGTGGAGTCCTCGGACACCATCGAGAACGTGAAGTCTAAGATTCAGGACAAGGAGGGTGCGCTCCTGCCTTTTGGCGATTCAGGACATGGCCTGCGCAAAGCCCTTGTCGCGAGTGTGCGGCTGTGTGCGCGCCTTCCTCGCATGTAACTTCTTTGTATAACCATACACTATGCGTGACGTGCGCGCTTGCTTGCAGGCATCCCGCCGGACCAGCAGCGCCTGATTTTCGCCGGCAAGCAGCTGGAGGATGGCCGCACGCTGGCCGACTACAACATCCAGAAGGAGAGCACGCTGCACCTGGTGCTGCGGCTGCGCGGCGGCATGCAGATCTTTGTCAAGACGCTGACCGGCAAGACCATCACGCTGGAGGTGGAGTCCTCGGACACCATCGAGAACGTCAAGTCTAAGATTCAGGACAAGGAGGGTGCGCTCCTGGTCTTTTTTGAGCCGCAGGTGCAGGAGCGTGCGGCAGGTGCACCGAAGCGCTGTGGTTTTTGCGTGCAACCGTTTTCCTCATGCTGCTGTATATATGTATAGGTTTATATGTTGGGCTCAGGCGGCGTGGCTTGGTTTGTGCAACTTGGCTTGGGTTGTGCAACTTGGCTTGCGATGAGCGAGTGTTGAGGAGGGGTACATGGCTGAGCTGGCTCTCCCTTGCGCTGAAACGCTGTGCGTGACGTGCGCGCTTGCTTGCAGGCATCCCGCCGGACCAGCAGCGCCTGATCTTCGCCGGCAAGCAGCTGGAGGACGGCCGCACGCTGGCTGACTACAACATCCAGAAGGAGAGCACGCTGCACCTGGTGCTGCGGCTGCGCGGCGGCATGCAGATCTTTGTGAAGACGCTCACTGGCAAGACGATCACGTTGGAGGTGGAGTCCTCGGACACCATCGAGAACGTGAAGTCTAAGATTCAGGACAAGGAGGGTGCGCTCCCATCCTGCCGCACTGCGGTGTGGTGCCTGTGGTTCAGCTCTGTGCCGCAGAGTCACAACTTGCCTCGCGTGCCCTTGCGTGTGTATGTAGTTACACATATGTGCTGCGCGAGTAGCTGATAGCAAAAGATTAGCTGTATTGAGCGAGTGACAGGAGGTGTGCCTTGCGGAGTTTTCTCCCTCCTGCTGTATGTTTAATATGCGCGTGTGTGTGCAGGCATCCCGCCGGACCAGCAGCGCCTGATCTTCGCCGGCAAGCAGCTGGAGGACGGCCGCACGCTGGCCGACTACAACATCCAGAAGGAGAGCACGCTGCACCTGGTGCTGCGGCTGCGCGGCGGCATGCAGATCTTTGTGAAGACGCTCACTGGCAAGACCATCACGCTGGAGGTGGAGTCCTCGGACACCATTGAGAACGTCAAGTCCAAGATCCAGGACAAGGAGGGTGCGCTCCTGTCCTGTGCTGCAGGCCCTTGCTTGGGGCACAGCTCTGTGCTGTGCCTACACCACTTGTCGCGTGCATCCTGCGTGAGCCTGTTGTTGCAGCTTCACGTGTATTTGCACCTTCACGTGTATTTGCATGGTAAAATATTGCAGTCTGCCTCTGTCGAGTGTCTGCAGTCAGCTTGCTTTGAGCGAGTATGTACACCAGGAGGGGTCCATTGCGGAGCTGTCTCCCTCTAGTGCTGTGCTGGACGTGCGCGCTGTGTTGGCAGGCATCCCGCCGGACCAGCAGCGCCTGATCTTCGCCGGCAAGCAGCTGGAGGATGGCCGCACGCTGGCCGACTACAACATCCAGAAGGAGTCCACGCTGCACCTGGTGCTGCGGCTGCGCGGCGGCATGCAGATCTTTGTGAAGACGCTCACCGGCAAGACCATCACGCTGGAGGTGGAGTCCTCGGACACCATCGAGAACGTCAAGTCCAAGATCCAGGACAAGGAGGGTGCGCTCCTGCCGTTTAACGCTTGAGAACCTGGCCTGCGCAAGCCCGTGTTGCATCTGTTCAGCTGTGTGCGCGCCTTTACACTGCGAATCTACTGTACGTGTTAATGACTTGCTCGACGAGTTGAAGGTGGTTTGGTGTATTGTATCTGAGTTGTGGAACCTGGCGTGCTGCTGTCGCTTGAGTTATTGTCAGGAGGCAGCATTATATTGAGCCCTGTGTAATCCTGCGGCTGTGCGTGACGTGCGCGCTTGTCTGCAGGCATCCCGCCGGACCAGCAGCGCCTGATCTTTGCCGGCAAGCAGCTGGAGGACGGTCGCACTCTGGCCGACTACAACATCCAGAAGGAGAGCACGCTGCACCTGGTGCTGCGGCTGCGCGGCGGCCTGTAAGCAGCCATTGTGGACCTTTGTGGTTGTTAAAAGTATGCAGTAGCCAGCTGCCTGATGTCACTGCGGCCAAACGCTTGCTGGACCATTGTGGAGCTGTGTATTGCAGAGAGGAGTGATGTAAGATTGGCCTGACCTTGCCAGAGGTAGTGTAAAGGGTGTGAACAAGTAAGTGTAGACACACAAGCAAGCTTTGTGTCCAACATGCTGGCTCAGTAGCTTCGCAATTACAGCATGCCACTTCAGCTCTGATGCAATGTCGTGTGGCATTGTAACCACCATCATCACCATAAGTACAGGCAATAACCATCATCACAAGTACAGGCATGTTGTGATACTGTAATTAGTTGAGGCAGGTGGACAGGCGGTAACGTCAATAGTTGCCAGCACATGTACCGTGCAGTGGGCCAATTGAACCAGATGAAATGCTGTCGGCTCAGCCAACAGCAGCACTAATGCATGCCACCGGCAAGCATATGAGGTCAAACACTTGTGTCAGGAAGTGCTGTAACCAGCACTTTCCCCACATATGATAACTTTACGGCAGCACTCACACTGGCACACTCACTCGACACCCAGCGGTCTGCGGCACGAGAGCTTGACACCAGACGGCAGCAGTCACACTGGCACTCACATGACACCCAGCGGCCCGCGGCACAGCAGCTTGAATGCGGCCAAGTCCAGGCGCCCGCCGTCGCAGACCACCAAGCGCGCATACGCCAGCATCGCACTGGCGCGCTCGCCGCTCAGGCCCTCCTCGCGCAGGGTCTCGAAGGCCTGCGGCGCGGCGCAGCGCAGGCGTCTGGCAGGCCCACCAGCCGGCCGATGCCGACATATGATCAGGCGGAGCAGCGGCGCACCACCCAGCGGGCAGGAGCAGGTCACTGCAGGGGGCAGAGCAGCAGACCAAGTGGGACGAGGCCTTGAGGAGCGCACAGGCGCTGCGCAGCGCGTGCGGCAGGCGCGGCACGCCGCATGATGGTCCTTCGGGGCAGGCAGCACCGCGGGCAAGCAGGCCGCGCGAGGCGGCGCCGCGCCTGCACGGCAGCGTTCTCATTGACGTAAGGCCGGCCGGCAGCAATCACGGCAAAGGCTGCCTCCAGGTCATTGTCAGACGCCTGCAGGCCGCCCCGCTTACGCTTCCTGCCGCCGCCGCCGCCGCCGCCGCCAACGCCAACTTTTGCGCCGGCAGCGGCGTCCGCGCTGCCAGCCGTGCGCCTGCGGGCCCCACCGCTGCCAGGCGCGCCGGCGCCCGCAGCCCCTCCGGCCGCGGTCTTGCCGGCGGCGGGCGCGGCGGCGCGCCTGCCGCCCCCGCTCCCGCCGGGCGAGCCGTCTGAGCACGCATCAGTGCGGCCGGGCGCTGCGGCGGCACTGGCGGGCGTGTGGGCGCGGGCGTCGCGCGAGTCGGGCGGCGCGCGCGCAGGGGATGCCCGGCCGAGGCCCGCCGCCGCGGCGGCGTCCGCCTCCAGCGACATCGCGAGCGCGCGCTGCAGCTGCCACTCATCCGCGTCCATGCCGAGCGCTGCCAGCTCGGCCTCGTTCGGCAGACCGCCGCCCGCGCTCCCGCCTGGCCCCCCGCCACGCTCCGCGCTCGCCTCCTCCCCACCGTCACTGCCCGGCTCGGCGCCTGACCGCGCCTCCGCATCGCTCTGCGCGTCCTCGCTCGCGGTGCCGGCATCGCTGCTACCCGCAGAGTCCCGGTCCAGCTCGAGGACCTCGGCGTCGGCGACGGGGTCGTACTCGTCGCGCGCAGCGCCGCGCGCGCCCTGGCTGCTGCCCGGGCTGCCGCCGCCTGCAGCGCTCGCACAGGACGTCTGGCACAGCTCGAAATGAGCGGTCACTGCCTCCTTGCGCCTACTCTTCGCATACCGTCTTTAGCTGGCTTTCCTGCACCACACACACAAGTGCAGCTGGCTGGCGCCTGCTGAACACAGTTCGCGCCAGGCTGCTCCAACAGCAAGACGTCGTGGCTCACCGAGCTAAGGCAACTACAAGGGCGCAGCGCGCCTTCGCTGGCCGCGCCGTTGTCGCCAGCCTCATCGCCTGCCATACTCTGCAGCCGCTGGCGCGTCAAGGCCGCGGCCGCGCGTGAGGAGACGCGCCGCGGGCCAGCATGCTCCAGCTTGCGGTGCAGGGCTGTGCGGCGCTGCTCGTCCGCCTCGCACGCTTGCTGCTCGAGCCGCGCGACAGCGTCTGTGACCTGGGCGCCCGCACTTCAGCACGCTCATGGTCTGTTGGTGGAGTGCCCATCAGTAATTCTAGGCTCCACGCTTGCCCAAAGCAAAGCGTTTTCTGCAAGCTTCGCCCTGTTCTCTGCCATGCGTGCCAGGCGCGCCCTCTGAAACTCGTTGTCTTCCGCCTCCATTGCGAGCGCCAGCGCTGGTCTCAAGAGCTGATCTTTGGGCTGTCACAGGTGATGCTGTGTGACGGCAGGTAGTGAAGTCGAGGAGACTTTCGAGAGAAGTGCTACTGCAGCTGATGTCACAGCATTTGAGGCACATCATACCCCAAGGGCGGCCCCATCACGGCCCCTGAGCAGGGCTCATGCATGCCATGCCACTCTCTACATAGTACTGCTATTGTTAACAAGCAGATACGCTGGCTACCACAACAGACCAGCAAAAAGAGCGCAGGTCCCTGCGCGGCTGCGCCTGCGGCCCGGCGGCCGCTCGCCGGCCGCGCTCACGCGCCGTACTTTGGCGCGCGGCCCAGCTTGAACGCCAGCTCCGGCAGCACGCGCTCCAGCAGGATACACCCGCCGCCGCCGCGCGCGGCAGCCTCCGCTGCGCTGAGCCGCGCCGCCCCGTCCCGCCTGCGAGCGGCAGCCCGTCCTGTTGCCGGGCTGCATGCGGCATGTGCATGCATTGCGGCTTGGTCTGGAAAGAGCATATCCAAAGCATTGCGCGAAGGGTGCATAGGTCCAGACACACTCACCGAGACAGGGCAAGCAAGCGTGGCTGCCTCCAGCAAAGCCTGCCGCGCGTGAGACCTGTCTGCCGCCTCTCACGTGCAGCCACATTGGGCATGACACTGGCGCAGGGAGTATATTGGAGACATGAGTGTGCTGAACAGGCGCTTCAGGAGAGTGCAGAACCTGCCCTGTTGTTGACGCGGGCATGACGTGGGCGGCAGAGGCGGCACGCACCGCACCACGCCCGTGAGGCGCTGCGCGACGAGCAGCCCCGAGCGGGGCAGCGTCGCCACCGCCGCGCCGCCCGCCACCTCGTAGCTCTGCCGCGGCCGGCGCACGCCCGCCCACGCGCCCGCGTCGCGCACGCCCAGCTTGCCCAGCACCCCGCCGCCGGGCGCGGGCAGCGCCAGCGCTGGCCGCCCCGCCGAGCCCACCAGCAGGACCAGGAGGAGGCCCTGGCAGCGCCGCGGTCGCCGGTCAGGGGGCTGCGCCCGCACCAGGCTGGCAGCGGTCGCAGGCGCTGCGCACGCATGGAGAGGGCATCGGTTGGAGACCTGCCGCCAGGCAGCACCGCGCCACGCCAGCGTGCGGCCGAGACTGCATACGGCATGCGCGGCAGGCTCACGACAGGCAAGGCGGACGATGTGCATTGGCCGGCTTGGGCGCGGACGGCGCGCTCAGGGACGATGCGCCCACCCCGATGCCCTGAGCCCGTAGCAGAGGCGCGGCGTTCAGGAGGGCCTGGTGAGGGCGGCGAGCGCGCGCCTGACGGGCGCCGGGCAGCGCGCCCACGTCACGCACCACTGCGTCCAGCCACTCGAGCGGTGCAGCGTCCGGCGGACACCCCTCCTCCTGCCACAGCTGCCCGCCGCCCGCGCCCGCCCCGCCTGCGAGCTCTAAACGGCCGCGGATGCCGTCGGCGGCATCCATGCCCCGCAGTTGGCTCCCGCATGCAGACGCGCCCGGCGGTGCAGGCTCAGCGCCGCTGTGCAGGGCTGCGCCGCTCGCCGTGGCCGCAGCCAGGCTGACGTGGACGACGAGCACGTCGCCGGCGTCGCCGGCGTCATTTGCGGCGTCCGCCACAGGCGCCGGGGCGGCGGGCGACGGCGCGGGCGCGCCGCCGGCGCCGCCGGCGCCGCCGCTGCGCGCAGCCGCCTCCTCCAGCCAGGCCTGCAGCCCTGAGCAGCTGCAGCGTCCGTGTCTGCGCAGTGCTCTGTAGGGGCCCACTCGCCGGCTGGGGGAGCTGCGATGGTGACATGGGCATGCACGGCGCTCAACAATGCAACTGCTTGACATGCATCACACACCCTTCGCAAAGTCCACACTCAAAGTAGGTGGCTCCATAATTGTTGCATTGGACGACAGCTCTAGACATACATATACACCCGGAGGCAGCTCAATGCTGAGTAGCACGCCGCCAGCCGGCTACCCCCCACTCCCCCGGGGCATAAGTCCGCGGCGGCCAACCGCTGGTGGTAAAGGCCCAGGCAGACCGGCAGTTGTGAACGAGGGGTCGCACCCAGACTAGCGCAGACACGCGCGGCCACGCCGCCAGGCGCCGGCAGGCTTAAGCCAGGCCCCGGGCCGCCGCGCGGGCCCGCCGCCGCGAGCTCGGACACCTCGCGGCAGCCAGCGCGCGCGGCCAGCTCACGCGCAGGCCCGCAGTTGGAGCAGAAGTCCACTGCTATGTCCTGATACCTGCCGCGCTCGCCAAGCTCGTCAACCAGCCAAACTCACGCGCCGGGCAGCCACACAGCAGAGCCTGGTGCTTGGGGCGCCTCCCACCTGGCTGCCAGTGACTCAACCGCGGCCTCGCACGCGGTCGCTGTTCCGCTCCCTTGCAGCGCAGCAGCCTGCAGGCAACCCCGCGGCATGTGCTGTCAGCCACCGCAGCAGCCTTTGTGCTGGTTGCGTGTGCACACCTGGGTGCCCCCGGACGCTACTCATGCATAGCGGCACTTTGAGCGGCAGCGGCAATGTCTCACGCACCTGCACGCCCAGGAGCTGCGCCAACTCTGCCAGCTGCTCTGCACCGCCCTCCGCCTGGCTCGCGGCTGTCGCCGCCTCCCGCACCGCCAGCGTCCCCAGGCTGCCCTCCCGGACAAGCCCGTCCAGGTGCGGGAGCAGGGGCGCCCCATGCTGGCCCGCCGCTCTGTCGGCGGCCTCCAAGGCCGGCAGGACGCCGTCTGCAAACAGCACCAGGCACTTTGGCGGCGGGGCCTGGCGCGCGGCCGCGTCGGCGGCGCCCTGTGACGGGGCCGCGCCCGCAGGCTCGCGGCACTCGAGGCAGTCACACGGCTCCGGCTCCGGGCGGGGCCTCGCTCGTGGCATGCCTGCAAGCAGGCGCTGGTGCTTGTGGAAACAGCAGACATGTGTTCTGACAGTGGCTGTCTCCTGGTGTTTCAAGCCTGGCGAGGTGGGCCTGGAGAGAGGCCTTGGGACACAGGTTCACAACTGTGCCAGCTATGTTACAGGCAAGTGCTTTGTTTACAATGCGCTTCAAGTCCCGGCCATGCCGCCTCCTGCTGCCCATACAGTGCCGCACGCTGCCCTCTGCGCCCCTGCACACAGGCAGCTGCACAGGCTCTCCCACCAGACACGTGGCCCGGACATGGGGCTCGCCCTCAGCATGCTGCACACTCTGCACGCGAGGGGCCTTCCCCGCACACCCCGCTGGCGCCGCCCCGCACACTGGCGCAGAAGCCCTCCCCGCCACAACACCAGGCGCACAGGGCTGCCAACACAGGCGCGCCGAGGCCCCAGCGTGCGCTGCTGCTCAATAGCCCCAAGCTGGGGACGCCACACAGAAGCGCGGGCGACTGTGACGGCACAGCATGCCGCCAGGGCTCGTCTGGCAGTCACAGGCATGCGCCTGCAGCTGACCAGGGCGCCCGCGCCGGCCCACCGCTGCCAGGCGCAGCGGCGTGCGCTCACGGCGCGGTCGCAGCCCGCCCCTCCGTGCAAACCACCGGCTCCCTCGGGCGGCCGCGCTGCGCGGCCTCCGCCGCGCCACGCCGCGCGCCGCTGAGCGCCATGCGCACGCGTCGCTGCGGCTCAACTGCGCCTGTCCAACCGCCCCGCTTCTGGCTGGCACTCGCTGCAAGAGCCGCCCCCGCTGCGCCCACTCCCAGCGCAGCAGCACGGCCGCAGCCGCTGCAGCCAGGTAACGAGCGGTGCGCGTGTCGCCTACAGCTATGGAATAGGGCTGGGAAAACCGCAAAACTGTGCAGTCCGCCGAGGGAGGGCCCGCCAGGGCGGCCGCTAGAGCATCTCCTGCGACTTACGCACGATGCGCGCCACGTGCCGCTTGAAGCCTTCCCGGTTCTCGCGCCACTCCTTCGCCGCATCGATATTTGCGGGAGACTCGTCGTTGGGGGAGGAGAGCATGGAGATGATCGAGATCATGATCGTCTCCACCTGCAGCAGCAGAGGACACTGTTTTGCAGCTGCCATCCTCGAGTCAGCTTGCCCCAGAAGGCTCAGCGCTGTCTGTCAAGCAGACAGCCCCAGCATGCGGCGCGCCGTGTGCACAGGCGACCAGCGCTCAGATGCGCGCTCGTAGCCGTGCGGGTCGTCCCCGGCTGAGTGCAGTATGGAGATGCACACACGCCCGTCCTTGTACACTGCAAGCGCTCGGGCACCGCTCAGCCTCGCTGCGTGGCCGGACGTCTCTGCGCTTGAGCCAGAGCACGCTCAGCCAGGACAGCACACGCGCACAGCGGGTGCGCACCGTTGGGGTGCCACATTTCTGAGGTGAACCGGCACGTCGGAGGCGACTGCGGGTAGTCTTGCGGGAAAGACAGCACCGCGTTGAAGAAGCCGCCCTCGCTGCGCAGCGCACCCGCGCGCACTCAAGCACGCATACAAGCGCTGGTGCGCAGCGCCAGCGCTCAGTGCCAGGGCCGGGCGTGAGCATGGCGCGTGGGCAGTTGTGCGCGGGGCGGCGCACTAGTACGTGTCCGGCGGTCCCATAATTGTGACTTGCCACTCAAAGAGATTGACATCATCCACCAGCCCGGCCGAGAAGCCCTCTACGGGCCGCTTTGTCAGCTCTGTAGCAGCACAGCATCGTGTTACTCATGGCCTGGGCTGCGGCTCCAGGCGAGCTGGCAAGCTGCCGCGCGAGGCGCGTGCTAACATGACGAACCCAAGCGCGCGCCTTTCAGCTGCTTGCGCAATAGGAGGGAGGCCTGATCCATAACCCACTAGCGCTCGCGTCTGCTCGCGCGGTCCCCGGCCAGGTGTTGCTGTCCGGTCCGCGCTCCCGTGCGGGCTGCCTCCAACGGCGGTGCAACAGAAGCGTCAGGCTCCTGCAGATGCCATAGCAGCAGCTGGATCGAGCTCGTGGCGCTGCTGGGATGGTAGTTCTCTTATAAAAAAGCCATCGGACCGCGAGGTGAGCGCTGGGAACACCCTCAGTTTCCCTGCAACTTTGAGGGTCACCAATGTCTCTGCATTTCTGTGGCATTGACTGGTACTTAAAAAACTGCAAGGGAAGACGACTTACAAAGATGCCTAGGCGCTCTCCAAACAGGCGTCGGCGACCTGGGGCGCCCTCTGAGCACCCACAGAGCATGCTGGCACAGCCTGAAGCCCGCAACACGCCAGGCCCCTCCGCCGCAGGCCCGGAGCGCCATGCCGCCCAGCAGCACTCCCGCAGGCGCTGCCCAATAAGGCACGAGGCAAGGTGGAAGCGCGACTCGAGCAGGCAGCGTTCCGGCACGGCGCATGCAAGCTTGCTCGCTTTCCCGCAACGGCGGCAGGCGCAAAGCCAGGCGCAGCTGGGCCTGCGCGGCGCATGCTGCGCCCGCGCTGCCTGCCTACATGACGCTCTCTTCGGCGTCTTCACATACCTGAGCACTCAAATTGGCCCGCCACCTGGCCCGCCACCGCTCTGCGCTTGCTGCCGCCTGTGCGCCAACCCACGCCAGGCCGGCAGCATGCAGGTCCAGGCACAGCCGGGCGCTCTGCCTGCACAGGACAGCATGATGCGGCACCATGCCCAGCCAACCCCGCCGCCCCCATCCGCGCGGCCGACTAAAGCCGTTGCGCCCTGACCCGCGGCAGCAGCGGCGATGCGCAGCACGAGGGCCGGTCCCGGGCCGCCGCAAGCAGGCACGGTATCGCGCTGCGCTGCATGCACGCCGGACGCATGTCCACATACAGGCGCCGCACCATCCCCATGTCCACATACAGGCGCCCAGAGTGGCACAGCCCTCGCCAGGCGCCAGCCCAAACCACCCTGCAAACAGAAGACCTTCAGGCTGCTGCGCGTGCAGGGGGGGGCCCGCCGCAGCCGCACGCGCATGCGCGCGCGGGGCGGTCACTCCCCGACGGTCATGCCAAACCCGAACTTGTAATCCTTGCGCCAGTGGTCGATCTCGGCGCTCAGAACAAAGTTGACGCCGACATTCACGCGCTCCTCTAGGTACGCGGCCACCTGCGGGCAGAGAGCGGCCTTGAGCGCGGCGCCGACAAGCGGAAACAGAGCCACGGGCAGAGCGCAGCGCTCGCAAGGGCGTGCTGGGACGGCTGCCGACCCGTGCAGCCTGCTGCGCGTCACTAGGACGCGCTCACAGCTGTCCAACGACGCTGCACAGCCTCTGATGCTTCTGGGGCTGCAGCAATAGTGCGCATCAGCAGACCGCCGGCGGGCGCTCCCAGCGGGCCCACCTTGCCCTCCGTGTCGATGCGCCCGCGCAGGCGGCACTGGCGCAGGATGTAGTCGTACCCGAACGCCGAGTTCACCTCGCGCGTGTTCCAGTTGTACAGGAAGTCGGCCGCCAGCGACACCTGCTGGGTACAGGGTTAGGGCGCCCGCACTCATGTCACGCGGCGCTCTGCCGCCGTGCACGCGCGAGTCTTGCGTGGGTGAGTCTGGCGTCATGTCGGCTGCGGGTTGGTGCCGGCGCGCCAGGGGCGTGCGCAGCACGATGACAGGCTCGGGGCGCTCGGCGACGGGGGGCGCCGCGGGGTGCACAGCGCATGCGCGGTCCGCAGGCGGGCCGCTGCCAGCAGGTCGGCGGGCGGCCGCGCAGCGCCTATCCCAGAGCCGCATGGCCGCACGCGCAGCACCCGCGCAGCGGGGCCGACACGAGCAGGCCGGCGGGTAGCTGGGCTCGGGCTCGGGGCGAGCCGCGCGGCCCGCCCTCGCAGCGCGCGCGGGTGGCGGGCGCGCGCCTTCTCGCTGACCTTCTGCAGGTAGGTCAGCGAGACCAGGCCCGTGGTGGCGACCTGGCAGGTGGCCACGTGCGCGGCGTCCGCATGCCGCGCCGCAAAGCCCGCGCCGGACTTGCGCTGCTGGCCCAGCCAGAACGCCTCGCCGCCCAGCGCCAGGCTGGGCGTCACGCTCTGCAGGTAGTTCACGCCGTAGAACTCGTTGTTGCCCAGCTTCACCTGCCCGTTCCAGTCGCCGCCCTGCGCGCGCATGGGCCAGGCTCAGGACTCCAGTCCGCTGCCCTGCCCCAGCTCGCGCTCTGGCACCCGGCTGCGAGCGTGGCTGCGTCCAAGCAGGCACGCTTGCTGCCAGCTGCTGATGCTCTGACGCAGCCGCGCAGCGCCCTCCACCTCGCCCCAATCAATGCACACCTGACGGGTGTGCCCAGGTTTCCAGCAACCCTGCCCGCTTGCGGGGAGCTTGCATATCACATGGCAACATCAGCATCTTGCACGGGCTGTCGCTGCCGCAGCACCTCGATGCAGCATGGCGGGGCGCGTCCCCGCATCATATAAGCACCCCCCTGAAAGGCAGCATGTGCCCTGCGGAGCGCGCGCGCCTTGAAGTCCACGTCCAGCATGCCGTGCGACATGCCCTGCTCCGCAGCCAGCTGCATCTGCGCCTTCAGCGACACGGCCTCGTTCACGTCGTACCTGCGCCGCGCGGGCCGCATGATCAGCAGCGCGCCGCGTCAGTGTGCTGGGCGCTGCACGAATAACGCAGCCAGGCTCTGCGGATCCCCGCCTGTCTGCACACGACACACAGCAGGCGCCCTGGAGTGCCCGATTTGAGACGCACAGCGAGCGGAGCACGCTGCATGGGGGGCCGGCGGCGCACTTGACGCGCGCGCTCATCCGCCCGTCCGTGAGTATCCTGCCGATCATCATGTTGCCCTGCGCAGGCGGAACCGGCTGTCAGGCCGCCCCGCATGCAGTCAGAGGCCACTGGCGCACACGTTCACGCGCAGGCGCCATGAAGGTACTCTCTACAGCCGCTCATGGGCGCCTGCTTCTGCCCACCTGGACATCAGGCTCCTGAACAAACCCTTTTCTTTGGGCACAAAGAATTCAACGACAGCCCACTCCTCGCTGCCCTCTCCGGCATGATAAGCAGATGCGGGCAGGCCACGGAGTGACAGCGAGCACTTCAAGGCGCCTCGGGCTGCCACAGCAGCGGAGTGTTCACCAAGGGCTTGGCTTGCCGGTGACGCCCCGCGCCGGAGCTGCCGCCCGGGGGCGCACCGTGCTGCTGACGAGGTTTGCGCCAAACTCGTAGGTGCCCACCGCCATTTTTACAGGCTGGTTGTTCTGTGTGGGCACGTCCACGTTGCCCATGAAGATGCTGCGCGGGGGTGTGCCGCGCGCACGTCAGGAGTTGTGCTGCAGCAACCGGTTGCCCAGTGTCCCCGAGACCGGCACACCTGTGGCACAGCTGGAAGTTCTGGTTCAGCGGCTTTGTGAAGTCGAAGCGCAGGCCTTCAAACAGCTCCGGCTTCAGCGACACTGCGGCGCGCGCAGCCGCGTCAGCCGAGCCTCGTACTGGCCCAGGTGCTCGAACTTGCCAGGGCGGCTTTCATGGGCGCCTGAGCCGGGGCATGCAGTGCACGGATGCATGCATGCGGTAGTGCACGCTGCGGGGGGCCGCACTCATCGACTCGCGCTGCAGCTCCTCGTACCGTACCGGTGGCGGCAGGTTCATATAATCGACCACCTCCCGCGTGTTGGGCGCGGTCAACTGCGGCGCCACACGCGGTTCGCTCCAGCACCAGAGTTCTCAAAACAGATGCCGTAGCAGTTCTGCATCAGCACCGCTTTGCGTGCCTTGCTGAGGTCCGCTGCAAGCGGCCCAGACGGCAGCGGCGGCGGCGGCACCATCGCGCCTGGCCTAGCCGGCGGCGCCAGCGCGGGCGCCTCTGCCGCTTGCGCCGTGCTGAACACCAAGCCCATGGCGGCGCAACTCGCCCTGCGGCCGCAGGAGTGCTAGCGCCCGCCCCGCCTCGCACGCATCCGCACTGCTAGCGTACAGTCTCCTCTGCCTTTCCTGTCACAGCACAAGCCTATCGCTGGGAGCTTGCGCTTGCCGGTTGCTCTCCGCTCCCCAACTTGCTCCACTGGTTTGTAGGTCAAGAACAAAACCTAAAGGGGGGCTGAGGAGAATGCAAAGTCACGGAAAGCAGCTCAGCTGCCGAGGCTGCAAGTGGGCAGCGAGCCTGCAGCAACAGCACAGGATCAGAGAGCTGTACTCACAAGAGCTGTACTGGGTTGCAGCCCTGCAGACCGCAAACAGCTGCAGAGCAGCTTTCGGATCGAAGCAGCCAGTGCCGGTAAGCTAGCACACAACCAAGCGTCTGACGCTCCGTGCAGTCGCTCGCACCGAGCCGGAAGAGCCAGTCGCGAGTAATGGACATTGTTGTGTTGTTTGGATTGCCTGCCAATGAAAATCCACACGTTGGTGGCGCCTCCTGAAAGCCTTTTACCGGCCCTGTGTGCCCTGCAGGATGAGCCCTCCAAGCGCCGGCGCTCACAATGAGTGCAGTGCGGCCAGCCAGCACGGCCGCGAACTCTCAAGCAGCCTGCCAAAGGCGCTGCTGCTGCTGCCAAGCAAGGAGCAGGCCCAGATCTGTGCTGCAGCAAGCCTGCTGCAGGCGGGGAGCGCGGCTAGCACAGGCAAGTGGCCGGGCCAGGGCGCGCCTGGGCTGCACCTCTGCGCCTATGCGGGCCGTGCAGCTGCAGTGCAGCCAGCCCCGTCTCCTGTGAGCGCGCTGCCCAGCACTCGAGCGTGCCAACAGGCGGCGCCTCTCTCAGCAGCGGGCGCGGCCGCTTTCGAGGCGCGGCTTCCTGGCAGCGGCAGCGAGCTGCGGCGTCGTGCGGAGGAGCCCGCGCCACAGCGGATCAGGGCAGTCTACAGGCCGAGCGCGCTGCCGGCAAGCGCGCGGGGCGCAGCGGCGGCCGCTGGCCGGAGTCCAGCCGCTGGCGGCGACGCGGCCGCGCCGGCCGAGGAGAGCGTGGATGCGTCGGCGGGCTCCGGCGCCAGCCTGGGCAGCAGCTCCGAGAGCAGCGACGACGTCAAGCCGGCCGGGCGGACGCGCGCGCTCTGGGGCGGTGCGGCCCCTGGTCTGCAAGCACGGCACCCTCTGACAGCGTACAGTGGCCCGCGGGTGGCAGGCGCCGTGGCTGCTATGAGGTGATTGTGGTCAGGCACATTTGCGCAGCGTGAGACGCGTACTAGAGCAGATAAGCTCACGTGTCGTATGCATACTGCATTGCTTTGCACGCACACCACGAGGGGAACCGGAAGGGCGTTGGAGGCAGCAACCTGCCGCCTGTGCTGTGAAAGGGCACCGCTGCCCTGGGTACACCGGTGGGGTGTGTATCGTGCTGCATGGCCACAAAATGTGCAGCAGCTGGCTGCCAGGCGACACCGTAACTGTGATGTGGATTGGAAGGACGATTATGCAGTCGCGCAGTGTGCGCTAGGCCACCGGCGCATGGTGCTGGCTGCAGACTGACACCGCAGATTGCTTTTGCGCTGCAGCGACTCAAACTTTAGACTCCAATGGCTGCGAACCAAGACTGACGCATTGCGCGCGACCTGTCGCCAGGCGACGACGTGGCGGGTGACTATGCGGCCGGCGCCCCGGCCGCGCTGGGTGGCCGCCGTGTGGTGCCGCCGCTGCTGCTCGACATTCCCGGCCGCGTGTACGAGCGGCCAGCGGACGCCGCCACGAGCGAGCGCAGCCGGTGGGGCGCCGCTAGCGCGCGCTGCAGCGAAGCCACGCCGTGCGTGCCCGCTATATCGTCGTGCCTCGTGGGCTTCGTGTTCGTGTTCGGCAACAACATCCGCAACCTGTACGAGTCCGTCATCTTCCTCTTCATTGTGCACCCGTGCGCGCGCCCCCCGGCCCCGTGCCGGCCTGCGTGAGGCAGGCATGGGCAGTGACCGCAGCCCTGGAGAGCCTGTGCGAGGGAGGACGCATGTGCAGCAGCAGCAGCCTCAGAGAGCCCGCGCATGGTGGGCACACGTGTGCGACGGGCAGCAGCTGTAGGGGCGTGCGCGCCTGCAGACATCAGGGACATCGGGAACATCATGCTGCTTTGCCCAACCCTTGTTGTCTAATTCTCCTGCAGGTTTGACGTCGGGGACGTGCTGCTGCTGGGCAATGGCGAGTGGCACCAGGTGGAGGCGATCGCGCTGCAGGTCACCACGCTCCTGCGCTGGGACGGCGTCAAGGCGCGCAGCACCGCCGCTCCCCGCGGCCCTCCTGCAGCGCCGCCGCCTGCAGTGCCACCCTGCTCGCCCGGCTCCGAGCTGGCAGCGTGTCGCGCGCGTGCTGCTGGGCGTGAGCCGCGTTGCTGCGATGCGGCCGCTGACCGCTGTGAGCGCCCGCTCGCAGATATGGTACCCCAATGCGAAGCTGCAGCTGGAGCCCGTCATGAATGTGGCGCGCTCCAACAACCGCTGGGAGGGCTTTAAGGCGCGCAAGTAGCCTCAAATCTCAAGCGCAATCCTTCATCACATGCATCAGACAATAGCAGACGGGCTAAGCGATGCTGACAGGGAAGGGGACTGCGAGTCCTCGGCGCTGGGCTGCCGCTCGATTGCAGCACATGCAACGTAATGCATGACCATGCCTGTGCTCTAGCAACCCGTGCATGCTTGCCTAGCTGTGCGCTGCCCGCAACACTCGCGGCGTCGCATGAAGTGTAGTCTGTGCACGGCCTGGCAGGCCCTGGTGGACATCGTGACGCCCGCGGCCGTGTTCGAGGCGGTGGACGCGGCGGTGACCGCGCACATGGCCGGCACGGCGGCCGCCGAGTTCACGGGCGAGCACATCTGCGTGGCCAATTTCGCGACCGACCCGCAGAAGGTCACGCTGTGCGTGTGGTGGGAGTTCAGCCACCCGGGTGCGCCCGCCGGGCGGGGATAAGGTTGGGGTAGGGTATGCGCGGCCGTGCTCGCCAGGCTCAGCGAGTGGATTGCGATCTACTTGGCTGTCCTTGCATGCACGCTGCCTGAGCGGACCGTCGCTGCTGCAATTGTTCGGCTCGGGGTGGCCGTCTCGTGTCGCCACAGCCTGCATGCATGCGCCGTCTGAGGCAACGCGCTGTGCATGCGCATCGTGAGACTGGGCGCCAACCGGCTCAGCACCCATTGATTCACCGTGGGACCTGATGCCCGCCGCAACATGGCGCACACCGGCTCAGCCAGAGGCCGGGGGCGCGTCTGTCCACCCGCAGCGACCCCGTCCTAGCCCTAACCATCACTCCGCCGCAGGGGAGAACCTGCGGCGCATGAGCCGCGCGCGGCACGGCCTGTACATGGTCATCGTCGGCGTGCTGGTGGAGCGCGGCGTGCGCTACACGCTGCCGCCCTACCAGGGCATGCCGGCCTGGCAGGGCGGGGCAGGGCAGGGCGCGCCGGCCCCCTGGGCCTCGGCCACGCCCGGCGGCATGCCTGGCTTCCCAGACGGGGCTGCGGGGCCGGGCGTGCGCGGCGATCCCCTGCGGCCGCCCGGCGAGGGCCAGAGCTTCATGCCGCCGTTTGCGCGCAAGGCTGCGCTCAAGCTCTGACCGGGGGAGGTGGACTCCATGCGTGAGTGTGGCTTTCCTAGCTGGCGATTGTGATGGGTGCTGAGCGTGCATGCGAGGTTGCGAAGAGTGTTTGAATGGAGTGGCAGTGGCTCCTGTGCTGTGCTTCTACTGTGGGGTCACTGCCTACCCCGCGGCGAGGGGGGCATTGCAGGAACATGTCTAGGACATCCTGGCCTGTGAATGTGACATGCAACCGTGCCTTCCCTGCACACAGTATTTGAGTGTAGTGTAGCTGCAGTGTCAAGGCATACTTGGACGAGGTTGCGCCCTGCGTCGCTGCATGCCAGCTCAACGGTTCTGCTCCTCAGCAATCCCCGGCATAGCAGACTTTGCTCGCACTGCGCTCCGTCGCGCTGAGCCGCGTAGCGTGCTCGTCGCAAGCCAGCTGAGGGCGATGCAGGGAGAGGCTCGTGTGAAACACAAGTATGTGGTCATTGGAGCGGGCTTTGCCGGGCTTGCTGCTGCGCGCACGCTGGTTGATGAGGGAAGGGGCCGGGTCGAGTGCGTGGTCCTAGAGGGTGGGACCAGGGTGGGCGGCCGCGCGCACACGCATATGGTGCGACCATCCTACAGAAAGTTGCTTTAAAGCTTGAAATAATCAGCCTCAGCCTTGTTTCACGTTTGCTTGTCACAAGACACTGCCGCCTTGGACTGACAGCACGCAACAGGAGCCTTGACAGAGCGACAGCGCTGTGCACGCCGTGCCTGACAGGCACTAGATTGAATGGTTTACAACCGTGTAGCAGCCAAGTGTGGCCCGTGCGGCGCGCAGCTGGGCGAGTGCGGCCTGGTGGAGCTGGGCGCGACGTGGCTGCACGGCGTGGCGGGCCACCCGGTGTACGAGGCCGCGCTGCGCCTCGGCTTCATGGACGGCACCGAGCGGGAGCGCGCTAGTGCGCCCCCCTGCCCGCCCGCTGCGTGCGAGCAGGCCGGCCGGGTCCGGAGCATGGCCATGCTGCTCCCCGGGCAGGCTGCGCGGGCGCTCTGCAGCACCTGCGGCTCTGCAGGCTGCTTGCCCCGCTGTGCCTCGGACTCCTTGCTCGGCACCCAGCGGGCTGCCAGTGCGCGCCTTCCAGTGACCCTTGGACAATAAGCATTCCCTCTTGGGCGCCCTCTGGCAGCACCGCCGAACGTTGGCAGCCACTGATCAACACTGCGCAGCCGGGTGTCACAGCTAGCGCCTCCGCGACATTGCCCCAAGCCGCAGCCAGTGTGGCTGCCGACTCTTGGGACCCGGCAAGTGTAACACTGTGGAGCCGCCCCGGGGCAGGCGTGCAGTGGGGCACGAGCGAGTACGTGCACGAGGGCGCGGCCGCGCCGCTGGGCGGCGGCGACGCGCTGGCGGCCGCCAAGGCCGCGCGCGCATACGTCGACGCGGTCGAGGACGCGCAGGAGGCCGCGTCGCGCGCCGGCCGGCCCGTCGGCGCGCGGCGGGCCAGCATCTCGCGCAGCTCCGGCAGGCGCGGCCCCCGTTTGTTGACAGGGCGGCGCGCTGCAAGTGACTTTTAGAGCAGGCGTGCGGTACTTTGTTGAGCGCTGTGACACCGTCGCCACGTGACATGCCAGCACGTTTGTGGCGGCAAAGCTCCAGAGACACAGGCATGCGAAAAAGTGCTCAACTTGCCTTCTGTGGCTGATGCCGTGGTGACAATCGCCAAGTTTCTGCTCAGGGCGCTGGGGCTGAAATGCAATATATCCTGTTACTTGAGAACTCGTGTGAGGTGCCGCTATGTAGACTAAAGAAGACTGCTGCGGTGCGGTGTGACTGACTGCGCCGACTGTGCGAGCAGCGGCGGCGCTCGGGACAGCGGGCACCGGCGGGCGCAGCACGCCCCGCCTGGCGACGCAGAGACCAGAAACGGCGCCGGCGCGGCCGCCGGAGCGTCCGGCAGCGTGGGCTCCTTTGTGCGCGACCGTTTCCAGCAGGTGGGATGTCCCGCTGTTCGCGCCTGCTGCACCATGTAAGAGGTATCCAGAAACTAACACCGCCCATGATAAATGTTTGAGAGACGAGTCTTTTTTCCTTACAATGCTGTGAAGGTCCTGCGAGAGCAACTTACGCCGGCCGAGGCAGGCGCACCACGGTGGGACGCTGCTGTCAGCGTTCTGGGCTGCTCGAAGCATGGGCGCACAGTTGGGGCCCAGCCGCTCGCCTGTCATATGAAAGCATGTGCCGCGCGGCGCAGCTGGGCGTCGCGGCGCGCGGGGATGTGGCGCGCGACGCGTGGGCGTGGCGCGAGCGGCTGCAGCGCGCCATCGACGGCTGCCGCACGACCGACGACATGAGCGCGGCCAGCATGGCCGAGTACCACGGTGCCGCCCGCCCGCGCCCGGCCAGGCTGCCGCCCCAGTGAGCGCCATCACGCTCATGGAAAGTGGATCTGCAGGTCCACCTGTGGTGCGCGCATGAAGCCCATCCTCCTGTGCATTGTACCATATGCAGGCCGTTTCAGCCTGCCACATGACCGCCTTTCCAGCGTGCCTGACTAACTGATCATGCCACCGCTTTGATTTTAGTCAAATGCAAGTCAGATTTTTGTGACTCACCACTGCTGCGTCGCTGACAGGCGCCGGCGCGCAGAGCTGCCGGGCCCCAACATCCCGCTGCCGTGCGGCTACCAGCCGGTCGCGGAGCACTTTGCGGAGGGCCTGGACATCCGCTTCGGGCAGCGCGTGCAGCGCGTCGCATACGACGGCGCGGGCGTGCGCGTAACGACCGAGGATGGCAGCGAGCTCGCCGCGGACGCCGTGATCGTCACCGTCTCGCTCGGCGTGCTCAAGGCGCGCGCAGCCCCCAGCGCTCAGCTGCGCCGAGGCGTGGCCGTACGGCGTGGCACCTGCCTGTCAGGTAGGCCAAGAGTTGTGTGCAATTAGTATGAGGAAGAGAGAGTGTATCACTTGTCCTGCTGACCTGGACAGCGCGCTTGGTCAGCAGTGTATGGCGTGCGGGCAGGCTGATGAGGCAGGCGTGAGCGGGGCCAGGCGGAGCATGAGCGCATGTTCTCGCCGCCGCTGCCGCGCGCCAAGGCGGCCGCCATCGCCGCGCTGGCCATCGGCTGCGTCGACAAGATGTTCATCACGTTTGAGGCCGGCGCGCCTGCCGGCGGCTGCAGCGACGGCCGCGCCGGCAGCGCCGCCGCGCGCCGGCCAGCGATGGCCCCTGCCCCTGCGGCGCCTCGGCCAGCTGTCGGCGCGGGGCGGCGTGCGCCGGCGCCTGCGCAGCGCGGGGGCGCCGCGCTGCCGGGCGCCGCCGTCCCCGAGCCCAGCGCCTACCACACCAGCCAGGGCCGCGCGGTGGTGGCGTTCCAGCTGCTGTGGCGCAGCAATGCGGCGCAGCTGGGGCCGCTCGCTGAGGCGCCGCCGGGGGGCCCGGCCGCGCGCGCGCGCGACGCGCCCGCCGCCGACGCGCCCAAGACGTGGGACTCGGCCAGCTCGCACCTGGCTGCCAGCGGCGCGGCGGAGCTGGCTGGTCCAGCGACAGCAGCCAGGCCTGCCGTGAACGGCGCCGCGCACGGCGCCGCGAACGGCGCCACAAATGGGGCCGCGAACGGGGGTCCTGCTACCGCTGACCAGGTCGCAGCCTCGCGTCTAAGCAACGGCGTGTGGGCGCTCGCCAGCAGGGTCTGCGTGTGCGCAGCGAGCTTGGACAGCGAGACGCGCATGCGGTACGGCCAGCGCGCGACGCCCAGCCGGCGCAGCTGCCGGTTGATGACCGTCTTGCTCATGTTCAGTGCGACCGCCGCGTCCTGCACAACGTGTCAATCCAGTTAAAAAAAATGCGGGGAAGCCCAATGAGCACACACCACTGCATGCGGTGCGGACGCGACCGGCGCGCTGGCGGCGCCGCCGCGGCGCCCCTGACCAGGTGTGCGTTCTGAGCTGCGCTCCGAGAGCGTGCACATGGCGGCGCGCCGCCTGTTGCGTTCACACACGTGATAGCCACGTGCGCCAGGTGCAGGTTTGTCTGGCGTAAGCCTTGCCGCCCCGGTGTAAGCCTCCAAAAATTGTGCTGGTACGTTGGGCGCCAGCCACACCATAGACGGCAGTGGGTGCAAGGCACTGGGCTGCCCGCCCTGCGCGCCGCCCGCACCTGGATGGGCATGTCGAAGTAGCCGCCGTCGCGCAAGCCCTCCAGCGTCAGCTCGCCGTCAAACGCGCGGCGGCTCGTGCGGCAGGCCGCCTGCGCGCCAGAGCCCGGCTGTGCGCGCGGGTGCTGGCCGGCCGCCTGCGCCTGGCCCGCCGGCGGCGGCTGGCACGCCCGCGGCTGCAGCCAGGGCTGCTGGCTGGCCCCCGGCGCCTGGCAGGGCGCGGGCGGCGCGGGCGGCACGCTGCACAGCCTGCGCGAGCGCGCGGTGCGGCGCTTGGGCGCTGTGCCCGACGCGCAGGTGTTACGCAGCGTGCAAGAGGCAAGCAGCGGAGGGAGCACCTGCTAGCTGCCTCGCGCAAGGGCCCCTCGCGCTTGACGGGCGCCACGAGCGGCACCGACAGGTCTATGCCCACCCGGAAGATGGGGTCCAGCACGCACTCCAGGGCGGCGGGCAGGTCGTAGGCATCTGGCAAAGCGAGACAGCGTGTCAGCACCCGGAAGAGTTCACGGTGATCCTCATGGCAACGCAGAACTTCTTGGCACCTGGGCCGAGCGGTCCGACGTCCAGCCAGGCGCTGCAGAAAGCCTGGGCAGGCCCCGGTTCGGCGCCGGCGCCGGGGGCGGGCCACCCTTCCAGGATCGGGGGACACAGCAGGCAGCCTTGCTCCACCATATCCGGCGTGGCAGGCCACAGGTCCGGCGGCGGAGAGTGGCAGGCCAGGCGCCCGCACTCGCCCGTGCTCATCCTGCGTAACACCAGACTGGCATCAAACTCCGTTTGATCAGAGTACGCACCCACGGCGCTGCAGGGCACCACACCAGGCGCAGCGCAGCTGGAGTAGGCTCTTTGTCTGTTGCTCGGAGAGCTCGCGTGCCCGTGCAAGCTCAGATTGCTGGGTTTGGGGGTTCTCGACAGCTAGCTGGGGCACAGTGTAGCAGCTTCACCTAGCTGTAAAACCGGCAGCTGTTGCACGTACTATCGGTATTCCAGGGCTGTCCAAGCGCAGCAGTGCGTGCCAGGGACGACGTGGCCGGCATCGGCTCACCTGGTCATGTTTGATCCCCGGACTCGCTTCTTGCCGCTGAGCTCCCTAGACCTCGGCCGGCCTATCTTCCTCGATCTCACAGGCGCCGCAACAAGCCAGCCAGCAATGAGCACACTGCACTCTTGCGGAACTTGCCTGCTCGCGACCCTACCCTCCGGCGTGGACCCAGATTAGAAAGAGGAGAATTCTTGGATGCAAAGTCGTCAGGCACAGCACCGCTGTATACATTTCTATGGTGACATGGCCTGCATGATGTGCTGTGTGTGATTGTGTGAAGTTTGCAAGACATAAACGTCTATAAACGTCCGACGCTCGTCAGCTTACAGGCTAGCTAGCTGAGGCTGCGCAATGTAGTAACCCCCCGTCTATGTTGTCTAGCAAGCGCTCAAAGCATGTAGCGTAGCGGGCAAATGCGGCGCTGGAAAGAGGGACCACTGCCTTTGGAAATAGTTATGCTAGCAGGTCGCTAGGTTGAGGTCCAAATTTGCAGCAGTGGTGCCCTGGTGACGCACCATCAGTCACACCTACAGTTCATACGCATGCTGTGCTTATGGAGCGCTTCAAGCTCGGCCTTGACGTGACCTAATTGCTAGCACCCGGGTGCTAGCATGGACCCCATTTAAATCTAGTTTATTTGGGTGCCCCAGCATGAACATGCAGAGTTACATACCCTGGACCTGCCAGGTCTCAGGACGCTCGTCCTGCTTACAGCCTAGCTCGCTAGCTATCCCCTCAAAAACCCCCCGGATACGCAACGCTCTTGGGATGGAGGGCTGGGCTGAGGCGCTGCGCCGCCGCGGCCCCTTGACGCACTCCAAGGCGCGCCGGGCATTGCGCTCGGCTGAGCGCCTCTAGCTCTAGGGGAGGAGATTTTGCTGACCGATGCGCACGTTGGGCGTAGGCTGCGGATCTGGTCGACGCATGTAAGCAATGCATTGGCGCCGAGCCCAGTGCTGCAGACGTGCTCTGCTGTGCGGCTGCGCTGGGCACCGCCCTGAGCGCGCCCTCAGGCGCTGCGAGCAGCGGAGGCCACCAGGTGCTCATTGACGAGCTTGCGCGCCTCCTGCCGCTTGCAGCGGCCGGCTCGGGCGGCGGCCCGAGCGCGTCGTGGTGGAGGCAGCATGCGGCGGCGGTGCTCGCGCGCCTTGGCAGGCGAGCGCCCGCCCCGTGTCGCCCGTCAGAATATGCCGCCGTGCGCGCCCCGCCGCTCCAACCTAGCAAGGCAGATTTAAAATTATGCCTGCTCAGGCCAAGGCGGCCGCCCGCTTGGTGATGGGTCTTCCTCGAGACGGTGGGCGTGCTGCCTGACGTGCACGGGGCCCTGTTGAGAGCGCGCCTCGCGGGTGACCTTGACTTCGGCGGTGTTGTGCCGAGGCAGGGCGCTGGGCGGCCTGCCGGACGCGGCAGCCGCAGAAGCCAGCGCGCTGGTGCGGCGCCTGCTGGATACTGACTCGGCGGGGCGCGGCGACGGCGGCAAGCCCTCTGCGACCCTGGCCACTGCCCCGGAGGCGCCCGGCGCGGGCGCGCTGGGGCCCTGGGCCGCGGCCGCCGCAGAGCCGGGGCCGCTGCTGCCGCTGCTGCCGGCGGACGCCGCGAACCTGCTGGAAACCCTGGCGCGCCCCTCCCGCCGCGCCGTGCTCGCGGAACCCCTGCAGTGCTGCTGGTACGGCCGGGCCAGCCGCCTAGAGCAGTGCAGCACACGGTATGTCGGCGCGACATCTGCATGCTCTTGCAGCGCATACCGGCCCGCGCAGTCCGCCTTTCCTAGCTTTGGCGCGTCAGGCGCCTGCCGCAGGCCACGCCGGTGCAGTGCCCCTCACAGGGACCTGCGGCCAGGCGGTCCCCTGTCTGCCAGGGCAGCGGCGAGGACACGCGCCCCGTTGCCTGGCCGCGCGCATGGCTGCAGCCGGCCATGCGCGGGCGCAGGCGGGCGCGGGCGTCGGACCGGCGCGGGTCGCGCTCGCGGAGCGGCTCACGTCAACGGTGCGCGCGCGCGGCGGCCGGCCGCCGCCTGCGACGCAGCGCGCGCTGGAGCAGGCGGCATGCCGGTGCGCCTGAACAGACAGGCCCGCTAGCCCTGCGCTGCGCCGGAGCCATCCTGCTGGACGCCTGCTCATGCAAAATTGCTCTCAAGGGTCCAGGCCTGTGTGCGGAGTATGGAGTCTGCCTCTTGGCAGCGTGCTGCGCTGCCGGGGCGCCGTCCTGCCGTCAGCAGGGCGTGGCAAGCTTCCTGCTGCAGCCGCCCGTCACGTAGAGCGGGAGGCTGCGAAGTGCTGCCTGTCTCTTACCATGGTAGCCATGCGAGCCGCCGCCGCGCAGGGAGCTGCGCGAGGCGCTGCAGCCGCTGCGCGCCGCCAGCAACGGCGCCGCGGCGCCCGCGCCGGCAGACGTCGCCGGCCCGCGGCTGCCGCAGCGCGCGCGCGTCGGCGCGGCCGCCCGCCTTGCGGCGGCGCTCGCCGCCGCGCCGGACGGCCTGCCCGTGACGGCCGCCGCAAATGGCAACCTCGGCGGGCCTGAAGATGCTGCTCGGTGTGACTGATTTGAGGAATAGATATAGGGTATAGGGTAGGGCAGGGCAGCATGCGCGCAACACATTGGCTGTGCATGGGCGCCTCATCGGAGACATGGCGTATCATTGTCTCATCTGTCACCCATCGCCAGGCCGGTTTGGTCGCTGGGGGCGCGGCGGCGGTCCACATCCTGTGAGCATGGTCAGGGAGCCTTGTCTATCATTGAGGGGCGGGGCGCGGGCCCACCAGGGGCGAGGCGGCGGCCGCGCTGGCAGGCGCGATGCTGGAGGCGGCCGAGACGGCCTTCAGCGCCGCGTGCACGCTGGAGCCAGGTGCGCGCTCCACGCCCTTTGAAGGTCGCATTATCTTGCATATCCAGACTCATACTGACTTAGGTTAGCCAGCGATGCATATGCCCCGCTGGGCGGCTGCCTGTGGGCACCCAGCCGAGAGACGCAACAGCCGCTGCTGCGGCTGGTGCTGTGTGCGGGCCTTTGGCGCCCGGGCACCTGCCTCGCAGCGGCAGCATCTGTTGTGCAGCGGGCAGCCGGGCGCCGCATTGCCGTGGCAGCTGCTGCTCTGGCGCGTCTGGCCCTGACAGCGTTGCTGCTCCCTATCCTAACCCCATCCTGGGCGGCCAGGCGCCCCGGGCGCCCCGGAGCTGCTGGCCCTGGCGGCCGTCGCGCTGGCGCCCGCGCCGGCCGCGCTCTGGGCCGCCGCGGCCGGCGACGCCGCGCCGGCCAGCGTGCTGCTCATGCGCGCGCGCGCGCTGGTCGCCGCGGCCGCCGCGCTGGCCGCCGGCGGCGCCGCGCCTGCAGATGCGTGCGCGGGCCCCGCTGCCGCCCGCGCGGCGGTGCATGCAGATGCTGAAGCCCCTCGCTGCATGCTGAGCGGATGGCTTGCCGGGCAGAGACGCTCCCGCCATGTCTCCCGCCCTGCGCTGAGTGCCGTGCCGGAGCGCTCCCTGCGCCGCCAAACGGCCATGGCGCGTGAGGACTGGCGGCACATGCCGCGGCGAGCATGGCCCCTGCTCGCCCGCCCTGACGCGCGTCCCGGACTGGCGCCAGGCATGCCTGGCGCTGGCGGCCCACGCAGCCGCTGAGCTGCGGTCCTTGGAGCGCGGGCGGCCGACCGAGCGGCCCCGCGGTGCCGGGCGCGGCCGCTGCAGAGGCCGCAGAGGTAGTGTGCGCCGCGGCTGCCGAGGGCGCGTGCGCGGCGCTGGCGGCGGCCTGGCGGCGGGGCCACCGTTCGGCCGCGATGGCCACGTTCGCGCCGCTGGCCGACCTGGCGGGCCCGGCGGGCGGCGCGGCCGGCGAGCGCGAGCTCCAGGCGCGCGCGCTGCCCTGGCGCTCCAACGCCTGAGATATTTATTTGGCTGGCGTGCGGCGCGGCGTGTGTGGCCTGGTTGATGTTTCCCTGGGGTTCCCACCAACCAGCCTTGCTGGTGTTTCCTTGGGGTATGGTCTGCCAGTCTTCGTCTGCACTTGGCGCACCAGTGCCGCTCGGCGCAGGCGGGCCTGCTGATGTGCGCGCGGCTGGCGGCGATGCTGGGCGGCAGCGACGAGTACGCGCGGCGCGTGCTGCCGCTGCTGGCGGGCGGCCATGCGGCCGTCGCGCCGCCGGCCGTGCGCGGCGCGGCGGCGTTCGCGCTCGCCGGCGTCGCCGGCGTCTGCGCGCGCGGCGGCTGCCGGTGCGCGCGTCGCCCGGCGGGGCCAGCGAGCCCTGAGGCGCAGGCGGGCGGGTGCGCGTGTGAGCTGCGCCGATGTGAGAGGTGTCTGTGAGAGGTGCCGGAAGGGCGAATGAGGCTTGTGCCTGTGTCAGCAATGCGCAGCCCCGAGCCCCTCTTCTCTGAGCGTGCAAGCAAGGCAGGGTGCTGGGACCGGGCTCCGCAGGTGCACACCCTGCCTGCGCATGCGCGCCTGCTCGAGTCCGCCGACGGCGGCCCTGACGCCGCCCCCGTGCCTGCGCCGGCAGGTGGGGCTACGACCAGGGCGCCGCGGCGCTGCTGGCGCTGTGCCGCGGCACGGGCGCGGGCGCGGGCGGCGCCGGGTCCCCACTGCTCGCGGACGCGCGGGGCGACCTGGCCGCCGCGCTGGAGCTGCTCGCGGCACTGCTGCGGGTGGCGCCGGCCGCCGCACGGTGCGGCGGCCCGCCGTGCGAGCCGGCCGTGCCCTTGCCCGTGCGGGGCCGCTGCTGGGAGCGGCGGTACGGCGTGTGGCCGGCCGCTGCGCGCAGAAGGCTTGTTCGGTGATGCCAGAGACGGCCCTGCGCTCATGTCGGCTTCCTGCTGATGTTGCGGCGGTTCGGCGCCGCACAGCGACGCGGCGGGCGCGCGCGCCTGGCGCATGCCGCCGGTGCTGCCGGCTCTGTAGCCGCTCGGCCGAAAAGGCGCCCGCCCCGCAGCTGACGCGGCGGCCCTGCTGCAGGGAGGACCTGTACGCGCGCCTGCTCGCGCTGTTCACCGACGCGGCGGCGCACGCGCCGCGCGGCGACGCGTCGCGCGCGCGCGCGCTGGGCGCGCTGCTGCCGGCGCTGGCGGCGGCCGGCGCGGGCCTGCCGCGGCCGGCCGGCGCCGCGCCCGGCGGCACCGGCGCGCTTGCGCCCGCGGAGCTGCAGGCGCGGCAGGAGCGCGCCGCCGGCCTGCTGAAGGTGGCGCACGCCTCCCGCCGCGCCCTGCCCAGCTCCCTGCCCTGCCAGGTCTGGGCCTGCACGTGGTACCCGTACGCGCCCGGCAGTCCACCCGTAAGCGGCCCCGTGCGCTGCCGCATGTGCCCGGACGCGTGCGGCGTGTGCGGACGCCCCACAGGCGGCGCGCGGGGATGCGCAGCTGTGCAGCTGGGGGCACGCGGCGCGCAGGCAGCGCGCCTCTTATTGACGATTCCTCCATGCAGTGTCGCACTGCTGCTGCGATGACAAACGGTCTCTCGCTTGACGTCGTGCCATGCCTGTGGCGAGGGCCCTGCATGGCAGCCAATCACCCGCGTGGCTGGGGCTGGGATCTGCTCTCTTAAGTCTGAGTAGCTCAGGGAAGATAACCCTAATTTATTACCCTAACCCTATGAAACTCTTATATGCAGGTTGTGGGGAGCGCGCAGATGCATCGCCTGCTGTGGGTGTACATCGCTGTGCATGACTTTGGCGGCCTCGCGCCGGCGGCCGAGCCGCACGCGCCGCCGCAGCGGCCGGCCGCGTGGCGCAACGCGGTCGGACGCCTGGCAGCGGCCGCGCCGCCAATTGTGGCCGCGGGCGGCGCCGAGGAGACCCTCGCCAAGCTGGACGCGGGTGCGCCCCGCACCGGCGGGGCTCGCTTGGATTCTGAGCCAGGGTTGGGGTCGGGCACCCAGCGCTGCGGCCTGCTGGTGCCCCGGCTGCATGACCGTACGGCATTTTCACCACATGCACCCCTGGCGCCCTACACGCTCTGGCGCCGCGGTGCAGGCCGCGGTGACTTTGCAGAGCATGGGCCCTGGTGCCTGTGGCGTGAGGGGAGCACGCCAGGACCTGTGCAGCGCAGCGCAGAGACAGTCCACCCTCACAGTACATCGTAGCAGGGTTCATGCCTTGAAGCAGGGTTTAGACTCAGGGTGAGCAGCGCCCGCGCAGAGATGGGCGACCGGCTGGCGCGTTTCAGCCCCGGGGCGCCGCAGGCGGCGCCGGCCGCGAGCCTGGCCGCGCTGGCGCACGGCGCGGGCGGCGGCGCGGCGCGCCGCGGCGGCCCGGCGCCGCCGGCGTCGCCGGCCGCGTGCGCGCACCTGGCCGGCGTGGCCGCGCTGGCGCGTGCGCGCGCGCTGGCCGCGCCGCTGGCCGGCGCGGGCGCGCCGCCGCCGCTCGCGCCGCTGCTGGCGGCGCTGGAGGTGCGGGGCCGGGGCGTCTGGGGTGCCGTTGGGGCGGTGTGCCAGTGGGCGCTGCGCTGACGCGCTCCGTGCCCTGACGGTCAATCCTACACGGCCAGCCACAGCGCGCACGCGGCCGCTCGCGCTGCGCTGCGGCGTGCGCCGGGGTGCGCTGCTCGCAGCGAGGCGGGCCTTGCTTCGCCCCGCCTGTGCATCCGCGCGCTGTCTCGCTGGTCACCCGCCCGCGTGCGGCAGGCGGCGCCGGAGGGCAGCTGGAGCGCGCCCTGGCTTGCGGCGATCGCCGAGGCCACGTTTGAGTGCTACTGCAGCCGCCTGGCGGACGGGGGCGGCGGGCATGCAGTGCGGCCCGCCCCGCCCATGATGTGCTGAGTAATCACGAAGGTATACACTTCCAGCCGTGCAGCTGATGTCGGAGGCGCTCGACACTTCTGAAGGGTCTGTGTCCGCCAGACTGTCAGAGTGCATGTCAATACTACCCATGACGGTCAGCAGACGGCAGGCATGAGATCCCCCAGTTATGCACATCCTGCGAGCCCTCTCCTGCTGGCGCCACCCGCTCGCTCGGACGGCAGGGAGACGGCGAGGCGGAGCGGGCAGCGGCGCGAGACGCGCTCGCGGCATCGCTGGCTTCGCACCTGGACGCCTGCAGCGGCGGCGGCGCCGCGGCCGCGCGCGCGCTGGCTTCGCGCCTGCTGGGCGCGCTACTGGTGCGCCCGCGGCCGCCGGCAGAGCGCCGGGCACCCGCCCTCGATCCCATGGCGGCACGAGGCCCCTCTTTGGGGCGTGCTCAGGGCTGTTGGCTGGGCCTGCCTGCCAGACGCCGGGCCGCACGCGTGGCCAGGGAGCGCCACAGCGCTGCACAGAGTCTGTCGGCCATTACGGCATGCTGGCCGCATGCACAGGCGCTCGCGGCGGGCAGGCGCCCCCAGCCCAGCGCCCGAGCGCCTTGCTGCACAGCCGGCTGCAGCCTGTCCGCGCGCGCGCAGGCGCGCTTCGGCGGCCTGCTGTGGCGGCCGGGCTTGCTGCGTGCGCTGCTGGATGCGGTGCAGGCCGCGGAGGCCGGCGGCCCCGGCGCGGCCGCCCCCGGCGGCCGCGGCTCGCCCAGCTCGCTGGCGTGGCTGCTGCAGGCGCGCGGCCGCGCCTGCCCGCCGCGGCGCGCGTCGGCAGGGCCTGCCGCCCCACGCCGCGGGCGATGCGAGCAAGATCCTGCCGGGGTTTCCTGCTGCTGGCCGTTGTCAAGGACCCTACCCTAAACCTGTCATGAGGACGCGCAGGTGATGGTGCGCGGGGCGGCCGCGGCCCCCGGCGCGACCGGCGCGCTGGTCCAGCAGGCGCTGCTGGGCGAGCCGGGGCACCCGGCAGCGGCGCGCCACGCGGCTGCGCTGCTGGCCGCGGCGGGCGCCGGCGCCGCGCGCAGCCCGATGGCCGCGCTGCATGGGCCGCCCGCAGGCGCGCGCCCTGGCTCCACACCCTACAGGCCCGCCTCCAGGGTCCAGGAACATCCAGAGAGCTGCTGTTGCGCATGCCTTGATGCCGCACGGGCGCGCCAGCTGCGCCGGCGCCATACAGCGCGGTGCCCTGACAGCGCCCCCAGCCATGGCGCTGCTGCGTGGACACATGTCGCGCGCAAAGAACGGCGCCTGCCGGGCGCTCTCAACGCCGTTGCTGACGCGGCAGGCGCGCTTGAACTGAACCGCAAGGCGCACGCCGCCGGCGTGGTGGCCGGCATGGCCGCGGCGGCCGGCGGCGCCGATGGCCGCGCGCCGGGCGGCGCCGCCGCGCACGCGGCGCGCACTCTGCAGGCCGCCCTGGACGCGCGGGGGCCCCCTGCCGTCCTTCATGCGCAGTGAGCGTCCCTCCCAACCTGCTGTGGTTTGGCACCGCACCCTTGAGCTGCCCATGAGCAGGCCTGGCTCGCCCGTCATTCCCACAGACGCAGTGAAGCACCGCACTGGGACGCGGACGGTCCTTTTGGCATGTATGGACTGGCCGGGCGCCCTCCAGGGCCGCGTTGTGACTGGCTCCGCCACACATGACCTGCGCAGGGGCCGTGCCTGGGACCGGCCAGGTGCCCGCAACAGTCTGCACAGCACGCAACAATCACACCTGTTTGTGACTGCCCAAAGACCCTCCATGGACGGGAACGCTGGCTTGGCCGGCCGAGGCCCTTGTGATGGCGCGCGCGCCGATGCGCGCCCGCGTGGCAGGCTGCTGCAGGCGGCCGCGGCGGCGGTGCTGTCCAGCGGCGGCGGCGCGACCGCGGCGGCGCGCGCGCCGCTGCTGCGGCTGCTCGCGCGCGCGCCGGCGCTGCGGCTGGACCCGGACACCGCGCGCGCGGCCGCGTTCGCCTGGCACTGGGTCGCCGCAGGCGTGCCGGGGTGCCAGGCGCGCTGCCCCGGCAGAGCGCCGCAGCCGCTCGTGCGCGTTGCTGCCCCGGAGCGGCGCTGGGCGCCTGGGCGGGGGCCTGCGCGCCGTAGCGGCTATGCATGAAGCGCGCTTGTAAGCAGACTGCCGGGCTGCGTCCTGGCGGGCGGCCCGCCTGCTGTGCCATAGAGAGGCCGGGCGGCGGCGCGCGCTCCGCAGGCGGCGCTGGTGGCTGAGGTCGCGGAGGCGTGGCTGGCCATGGCGGAGGCGAGCGAAACCCTAACCCTACCCTATCCGCAGGCAGCGCTGGTGGCCGAGGTCGCGGAGGCGTGGCTGGCCACGGCGGAGGCGGGCGAGGGCGTGTTCGATTGGCGCTACGACCCCGCGGCAACCGCGGCGGCCGGCGCAGCGGCGAACCCCGATGCGGGCGGCCTCACGCGGCGCATCGCGGCGCACCACGCATGGCTGGCTTTCCTGGGCGAGGCGTGGCAGGCGCGCCCGGGCGGCGGGTGGCCGCCGCCAGACGCGCCGCCCCCCCTTGCTTGCGACGCCCGAGCAGGGTGCTCCGTCTCTCTCGCCCTGCAAGCCATGGCAGGCGCTTCCGGCTCCCAGCTGTGTAGGCTTTGGGCGAGGCTGTGCACTGGCGGTGCACTGGCTGTGCCGCTGTGCGCTGCGGGAACTCCCAACCTGGCGACTTGTGTCATCACAAGAGTAGCTGCGGCGGGGCAGTGATGTGTGAGGCGCATGCAGGCCTGGGGTGAGGGCAGCGGCGCGGACGCGGGCGCGGTGCGCGCGGCGCTGGCGCGCGCGCTGCAGGGCGCGCTGCAGGCGCCGCGCGGCCTGACGCGCCACCCGGCCGCTGCGGGCGCCGCGTTTCGCCTGCTGGGCCTCGCGCTGCATGTTGCGCAGCACGGCCTGGTGCGGCAGCGCCCCGCGAACCCTTTCGAGGGTGCTCTGCGAGTATGAAAACATGGTAGGTTTAGGGTGGAGAACCACGATAGGCCCTGTATTTGCACCTGGCACCTCCTCATGTTCACAGACGGGTCAGCACCCGGGACTCCCCAACACGTCCCATGTGCAGCGGGTCGCACGCCTGCATCGCGAGCGGGCTTACTACGGCGGCCCCTGCGCGCGCGCACCCGCCGCGCCCGCCGCGCCCGCCGCGCCCGCCGCACTGCCGCTGCGCCCAAGGGGCGCGCCGGCGGCAGGCCTCGGAGCATGCGCAGGGGGCGGCGCCCCCCGCGGCCGCGCTGCTAGCGGAGCGCGCTCTGGCGGCCGCGCTCGCCTGGTTTGCGGGCCCGGCAGCCTGGTACGGCCGCTGGTCGGCCGGCGAGGCGCGGTGCGCCGCGGCGGAGCCCCGTGCCTGCGCCCGGGCGTGTCCGCCGCTCTCTGTGCGCTGGGTGGTCGCTCGGCGCTGCTCCGCTTCTGCCCAGGAGGCAAAGCGGCGCCATGGCTCGGCTGAGCGCGGGCGCTTGATGCCCTACTTCGAATTTACCTATCATAAGCAGGCCTCCTGAGCTGTGTCGCATTGCACTACATGTGCTCCTTGGCGCTACTGCTTCAGCCGAGGCCCGGCCCATGTCCACGTCATGCAGGACCAGACTCAGGCTGCGCTGCTGCGCGATGCATCCATGCTGGTTGGAGCGCCGGCGGCAAGGTGGGACATGGCCCGCACGCGCTCGCCCCCCGACAGGGCATGCGACGTCGCGGCAGGGAGGCTGCTGCAGCGGCGGCCGACCTCGTGCAAGCGGTGGAGCGCATGCACAACGAGTGGCCCGCGTCGGCGCCCGCGGGCGGCGCGGCGCGCACGGGGCGCCACCCCGTGTGGGGCGCGTCGCGCGGCGGCAACGCACAGCGCGCCGCGCTGCTGCTGGCGCTGCTGCGCGCCGAGGCCGAGCGGCTCGCGGTGCGCTTCCCGTGCGGCGGTGGGGCGCCGCAATCCTTTGATATTGGCACCTGCCTCTTCTTGCACGCGCAGCGACGGGCTTCCGGCTGGCATCGAACATGGACAGAGCCGATAAACGTCGTCTCACGCAGCTGCTGTGTCCTGGGCAATGCGCGCCTCGCCGCGCCCAGGGAACGAAGGCGTGCGTGCGGGGCCGAGCCTGTGACGACCCGCCGCCGCACCTCATCAGGTTTGTTGCAAGTGGTAGGCGGGCAGCAGGCGGCGAGCGAAGCCGCCGCCGGCCTGGCTGGGGACGGAGCCGTGTTGTGCAGGGAACGAGCGCGCTGCTGAGGCAGACGATGGCGCAGGTGTGGGCGGACCCGCTGAAGACGCCGCCGCCGGCGGGGGGCGGCGGCGGCGCGGCCGTGACAGCGGCCGGCTGGCGCACACACATGCGCACCGCCTGGGACTTTGACCCGCGCCTCGCGCTCGCGCTGCTGGACAGGCGCGCCCGGCACTGTGCGCCGCGCTCCCCCGCCGCACCGAGCTGTCTCCAGGCTGCGGAGCACGGCGGAGAAGCCTTGGAGCGCGGGGCGGTCTACCATAAAGCGTATCGAGCAGACAAATCTGGGAGAGTGTTGAGCACTGACTGGCCTGCTGCGATGTCGCATGAGACGGCGGGGTCGGTGCGGGGTCAATCGTCCACTCCAGCCAGCTTCCATGCGCGCCATGCTCCCTGGCGAGCCCGGCGGGCGCGCCCGCGCAGGCTGCCGGGCGCGGCCGCGGCGCGCGGCGAGGCGGAGCAGCTAGCGGCGGCGCACGCCACCGACCCGGACGTGCAGGCGCTGCCACGCGCGGCGGCGCTGCTGGCCACGCCCGGCGCCAGCATCGACGGCGGCGTCGCGCTGCAGCAGTGCCTGGCCGCGTGGGCGCCCGCGCCGCTGCTGCAGGCGCGCGCACACCCAGCGGCGCCTCCCTCGGAGGAAGCGTGTTTGACGCTCGCCCCGCCCTCTCTGGCTCAAGGAGGCTGCCTGGTCCCTTGCCTGAGGGGCTTGCTGGTTGCTGAGCGCGCTCTGGGCGCGCGCCGTTCGTGCGCACGCTGTTCGAGTGCTGCTGCGCCCGTATGAGCATGGCACGGGCGCACCGCTCTTGCCACGGAAGCCGTGCGCCTACAGGGAGGCGGCAGTGACAGGGTTTGACTGACCCTAACCCTAGCGAGCGGACCCCCAGCATAGAGGCGCGGCCCCGACGTGGCGCGCCGGGGACGCGCAGGCGCTGGAGATGATGAGTGGCCCTGCAGCCAGGGTGCCGGCGGTGCGCGCGTACGCGCTGCGCTCCCTGCACGCCTGTAACCCGCAGCAGGCGCGACCCCAAACGCCCTTCAATTTATCGGCGCTTCCGTGAGGCACAGCCCGGCAGGCTCTCGCAGGAGTGCCTCTGCTGTTCGCTGGGCGCCCGTCTGGCTGTGCCTTGGAGTCTGCCTGCGCATCTGGTTGAGGCGCCCGCACGCGCGTCCGTGTGGCCGGGCTGCAGGCAAAGGGGCCCTTGCGCAAGGCGGGCGCGGCTCGCAGCTGCTCGCGCGCCTCATTTGCCTGACATCAAGCGCGGCTTGCTCGGCCAGCCCCGCGGCGCCACGCGCGCGCGCGCGTGCGCGCAGGTCGCCTTCTTCCTGCCGCAGCTGGTGCAGGGTTAGGCCTAGGTAGGGCGCGCCGCTCAGCCGGCCTCCTGCGCCACGCGTGCGCGCGCGCAGATGGCCTTCTTCCTGCCGCAGCTGGTGAAGGTTAGGAATAGGGTAGGGATAGGATAGGGCGCGCCGCTCAGCCGGCCCCAGGGCGCACCGCGCGCGCGCTGCGCGCAGGTCGCCTTCTTCCTGCCGCAGCTGGTGCAGCTGCTGCGCGGCGACGAGGGCGGCGCGGTGGAGGCGTTCCTGCGCGAGGAGGCGGCGCGCGCGCGGCTGTTCGCGCACCTGCTGCTGTGCGCGCTGCGCACCGAGGGCACGCCGCTGGCCGAGGCGTTCGCGCCGGCCGTCAAGCGCTCCGGCTGGAAGCCGCCCGAGGACAGCGGCATCTGGGCCGCCGCCGACGCCGTGGCGGACAAGGCGCGCGGCGCCCGTGCTTGTGGAGCCATGGCAAAGGGTGGGGCGTCGGGTCGCCAGCGGTGTGCACCAGGCCGCCGGCGCGGCAGCGGTATGTTTCTGGGGATGACGGCCCCTGCTTGCGTGATTGCAGGCTCAGGCGGCCTGAAACAGACTGCCGCGGCAGCCACAGGCAGCGCCGGGGAGACGAGCGCGCCGCACCTGCGCGCGGCCGCCGGCCCGTCGTGGCTGGAGACATGGTAGATTAGGGTTAGGGTTGATACCGGCACATCGCGGCTGGAGACGGCAGCGCACGGCGAGGCGGGGCGCCCGCCGGCAGGTGTGGGCGGAGCTGGCGCCGGCCGACGCGGAGTTCCTGCGCGCGGAGCTCGGCTACTTTGGCGCCGTCACCGGCGTAAGCGGCGCGCTGTACCCCGTGCCCAAAGACCAGCGCCGCGCGGCGGCCGGCGAGCTCGTGCGCAAGGCGCGCGCGACCAGGCCCCGACGGGGCCGCAGCAGGCCGGGTCGGGCGTGGCTTGGGTAGGGCTGCCGGATGATGAGGGCGGCGCTCTGGCGTGGTGTGTTAGGGTAAGGGTACGAGAGTAGACAAAGTGTCAGCTGGACCACCCGGCATTGCATGCACGCGACCCTGAGCTCCCTGATCTCCAAGGTCAGACAGCTTTAAGCCCTATGTGGCCATGGCCCACGAGTCATGTGCTCTATGTCAGTCGGTCCCACTGTGCTTTGTCGACTTGCTCGTACACACCAGACGTGGCGGCCTGCCTCGGCCCTGCTCCTGCCCCGCCTGCCTGCAGCCGCGCCGCCCCAGCTTGCTTGCCCGCGCGCAGATCGAGCTGCCGCGCGACGACCTGTACCTGCCGACCAACCCGGCCTCGCGCGTGCTGGCCGCGCTGCCCGACTCGGCCACGCCCATGCAGAGCGCGGCCAAGGTCCCGCTGCTGGTCGCGTTCCAGGCGCGTCGTGCATCTGCCCTAACCATTATATACCCTAACCCTAAACCTACCGCTGATTGCGCGTCCCAATGCGCGCCGCGCGTTCGTCCCGACCCGACCTCATCCCTACCGCTGCTGGGTGTTTTCACGCGCGCCGCGCGCTCGCCCCGGCCTGCGGCTAGCTCGCCGGCACCGGCCAGGCTGCCGCGACTGGCCGCGCCCACTGCCGCATCGCGCCAAGTTGCGGCACCCGCTGTTATGGCGCAGCGCCGGAGCGCGTGCAGCTGATTGCAGACTCGTGCTGGACCGGCAGGTGGATGAGGCAGGCGGGGACGGCGGCGGCGGCGGCAGCCGCAGCGCGCCGCGCGCGCAGGCGCTGATCTTCAAGGTCGGCGACGACTGCCGGCAGGACGTGCTGGCGCTGCAGGTAGGCTGAGGGTAGGCCCAGAAAGGCCACACACATGTTCGCGCATGACGCACACAAATCTTGGGGGAACCGCGATGCAGTGCCAGTGCTGGCTGGTTCACATGGCCCTGGGGCTTGTTGCGGACAGGCCATGCTGCAAGGCCACAGCCCCTGTTGCAGGTTGACATGTACTGACGGAGAGCAATCCCTGCATTGCTTGCACATACCGGCGAGGCTGGCGCCGCGATGGAAAGCGGCGCGACTAGTGCTGCATCAGCGCTCCTGCAGGTTGTGGTGCTGCTGGGCGACAGCCTACCATACCCTTACTCTTACCCTGCATTACCCTTTCAGCACGCCCGCAGGTGGTGGCGCTGCTGCGCGACGCGCTCGCGAGTGTAGCTGGAACCCTACGGCGTTCTGCCCACCGACTACGAGTGCTGCATAGGGCACCTGACCTAACCCTATCAACGCGCCCGCAGGTGGTGGCGCTGCTGCGCGACGCGCTCGCGGCGGCCGGCCCGGAGCTGTACCTGGAACCCTACGGCGTTCTGCCCACCGACTCCGAGTGCTGCACAGGGCACCTGACCTAACCCTATCAACGCGCCCGCAGGTGGTGGCGCTGCTGCGCGACGCGCTCGCGGCGGCCGGCCTGGACCTGTACCTGGCGCCCTACGGCGTGCTGCCCACCGACTACGAGTGCGGCGTTATCGAGGTGGGCCCCTCCTTGGGCGGTCCGGAGCCGGGCACCTGGCTGCGAGATGCGCTGGTGCCCGTGAGGTCAAGCAGGGCAGATGCAACAGGCGCGTGCAGGGCACAGCGATGCGTGTGGAGGGCGGTGCGGGCGTTGCTTTGCCCATGCACTGTCACTAGCTGTATACTCTCATCGTGCAGCGGCGCTGTGAAAACACAGCAGACACAGACATTGGTGCGCGCTGCAGGGGTCCTCGCGGCTCATTGACCCTACCCTACCCTACCACTACCCTACCCTCATCCTGTCACCGTACGTCTCTTGTGGTACCGCGGCCGCGCAGGTCGTGCCGGACACCAAGTCGCGCAGCGCGCTGGGCGAGACCGCGGACGGCGGCCTGGCCGAGATCTTCCGGCGCGAGTTCGGCGAGCCCGGCTCGGCCCGCTACGAGGCCGCGCGGGACAACTTCATCGCCTCGGAGGCCGGGTGCGCGCGCGTCTGAGCTCTGTCCGGTGCCCGACAACCTGTACTCAATACTTGCCTGCAGAGCAGAAGCCTGTGTGCGGCACCCAACAACTATACCCAATATCTGCCTGTATTGCAGAGGCCTGAAGCTTCATGGCAGCAGGCGCGTCAGCTTTGGCCGAGTGATGTCGCTGCACGCATTGAAGGCACGCCTGTCGTGCGCAACGCATGGTGCTCTGCCTCTGCCCCCGCTGCTGGCTGCCGCAGCCTGGGCACGTGTGCGCGGCGGGCGCGGTGACGGGGCGAGTTAGGATATCATAACCTACCCTATGGCGCGCGCCAGGTATGCGGTCGCGTGCTTCCTGCTGCAGGCCAAGGACCGGCACAACGGCAACATCCTGCTGGACGGGCGCGGGCGCCTGGTGCACATCGACTTTGGCTTCATCCTGGAGATCTCGCCCGGCGGCAACATGCGCTTCGAGAGCGCCGCGTTCAAGCTGAGCCACGAGATGGCGCAGCTGCTCGACCCGGGCGGCGGCCGCGCCTCGGCGCCCTTCCGCCGCTTCCAGGCGCTGTGCGTCCGCGGCTTCCTGGCAGCGCGCGCCCGCGCGCCCACCAGCCACCTCCCCCAAAATGAACCTGCGCTTGCAGCCTCTCTTACAGTACGTGCCGCATGAGCGTGGTGCAGGCTGGCGCTGCATTTTTTTTAATTTTTTTTGGGGGGGTATGTGCAAGAGCGGATCCGGTGCGTAGGTTGCCGCTGGCATGAGCGCGGCTGTAGGCTGAAGTAGGGCCGGAAAGTGGGCATGTTTAGCACCAACGGCGAAGGCGAGCGCGCATGGTCCTGAACGATAGACGCGCTGGCGCGCGGCGCAGGCGCGCGGCGTGGCCGGCGGCATTATCGCGACGGTGGCGCTGATGGCGGACAGCGGCCTGCCCTGCTACGGGCGCGGCGCGCCGGTGGACAACCTGCGGCGCCGCTTCCGCCTGGACCTCAGCGACGCGCAGGCGGCCGCGTTCATGCGCGCCACCATCGACGACGCCTACGACAAGGTGGCGCCCTGTCCGCCACCTGCATGATGCTGCCGTTAACGTTTGCTGCCTACCTGCAACATGACCGACACCATTTCACGCATGGCTCCGCCGCCGCTGGCTCCGTACCTTGAAGATGCCCTCCCAATCCAGGAGTTTTCGCACAGGCGCTGTTTGCATCCAAGCCATATTGATTGAATCTGCATTCTTGCGTGCAGAGTTGCGTGCAGTACATGCACTATATATAGATATGGCGACCTTCTTTGACACGCAGACGCTGTCAACACAGTTGACGAGCTGCAGAGTGCATGGACCTTGCGCATGTGCTTGAACGGGCACACTGAAGGGCCTGGCTGGGGCTGCGCGCAGTGGACCACGGGCTTCTACGACTATGTGCAGTACTTGCAAAACTCCATCCCCAAGTGACCAGCCCGGTCGCCTCTCGCCATGCTGCCTAGCAGGTCCTGTCATGTTGGTCGGTGTGTTGGCATGCGCGCTGTTTATAGCCTCTGGTCCTGGGTCATTGGGTGTTTAGTCTACCAAGCTCAATCTTAGTGGGTGACATTTAGTGCCCAACCTCCTCATGAATCAGACATAGCTATGTTGTTCCATTGCTCTCCAGCATGCGCTCACTGCTGCCTCTGCTGCCTGCGCTTCTGCGCCAGCGCTGCGCGCGCAGCTTTCTCCGCGTCTGCCTCGCTCCGAGCCGCACCTGCCGGACGCCATGGAGACCCTGAGCAGCGCCTCACCATAGCTTGCCAGTGATGGTGCTACCTCAAGAGCAGAACGGATTTCAGCGGAAGAACATAGTAAAGAACATGCAAGCAGCCGTATTTTTGAGCGGTAGCAATGTGTCAAGCAGCCAGCGCACTGCAGGTCATCGAAGATTAGCACATTACCGCGATGATATCATGACATCGATGTCAGCAACTACAGAGGCGCCCGTGTGCACCCCCCGTCCCTCTGCCATGGCCATGCTTGTCCATGAAACAGCCGGTTGCCTCAGAGACGGGCCGTCAGATGTCCCACATGGACCGGCAAGTATGATTATGCTTACATGCATCAGCATGCCGCACCCGCGTACGCCGCCAGGCCCAATGCATCGCCGCTGGCGGCCTGCACATCCCAGCGCGCGTCCGCGGCCTGGCGCAGCAGCGCGCCACGCCGCTCGCCGTGCGTGACCACGTGCGGCCGGTCCGGGTCGAGCTCTGCGGCGCACAGGTTGCGCTTGTCTGCCAGCCAGGGTACTGCATGGGAGAGCTCACAGGGCCCCTGCGCAGGGTGCTGCAGCTGCAGGCACAATGCTACGCCATGTACGCTGCCTGCATTTGAGCGCGTTCACACTGACGGGCAGATGGTCTGGCAGCACGGCACTTGCAGCTGAGCGGACTTTGCAGCTGCAGAATGCGCTCGAGGCGGCAGCTGCATGAGCTGGCAAGCAGGAGACCACGCAGTGCACAAAGCTCTGTGATGCTGCCACCCACGTAGCACCCATGCTGCTGAAAGCAGCAGCAGCAAAGCCTGGCGGCGCAGTATTTGGGCGGCCGCGCAGCTGCGCCACTCGCCTGCCTGCTTCGGCGGCAGCTGCGCGAGCCGCACGCGCCGCTCCTCCTCCTCGTCCTCCTCGCGCTGCCTCACCCTGCGCTGCTCCGCGGCCTCCTGCTCCGCCTGCCGGGCGCACCGCGCGCCGCCGCGGTGTGAGCGCAGTGCGCGCACCTCGCCTCCGCGCCGGCGGCGCTGACAGAGTGCGTGCGACCGTCGCCGCCGTGCCAGCGGCGCTGGCAGGCGCGCGCGCCCCGGGCACCAGCTCCAGCGTGCACTGGGCGGCTTTGCCTCTGGACATACCCACATGGAGTAGGAGTCTGATGGGCAGGGAACCAAGCTGCTGCAGACAGCGCAGGCCAGGATGGCGTAGACGCCAGGACTTGTGTCAGACAGCTCGTCAGTTGTTGGCTTCCTGGTGCGGAGCACTCACCGCTTGCCGCGCACGGTCCTTGCGGCCCACCTCCTCCGCCAGGTCTGCGAGAGACGGCCCGCCATCAAACCTGCCGCTCGCCTGCTTGACTCACATTGCGGGCCCCACGCCGTCCTGCCCATTAAAAAAGCATATGCAGCCTAGCAAAACGTGCAGATGCCCACCCGCGTTGGGCAAGGTGCTCGTATGCGACAGGGGCCTCCGGCGCCTTGCGCTTTGCGCGACGCGCCGGCAGCGCAAGCTGGTCATCTGCGCTGTCGCTGCCTGACTCAGCCCCGGAGCCTGGTTCGCTCCCGAGGTGGTCCAGGTTGGAGACTGAAGGCCACGACAGCCTACATCAGCGCTTGCATGCGCCGCCACGCCTCGCGCTCTGCTTGCCAGGCCCCTCGGGCGTCAGCACAGAAGAGACATCACAGACGAGACATCAGTCTTGCTGGATGTTGATGATGGCTTGAAAGTATGAGGCACTGTAACACCAACTGGGCGTTTGAGGCGCAGGAGTGCAGAGGCGGGAGGATTAAGCTCACAAGTGTTCCCCAGCTTGTTCTGATGCACTGTTCTGGTTGTTGTGTCCCTGAGTTCTGGCTGCCTTTATATTGCATCACATTAATGCAATATTGCATCGCAGCCGGCATGCATCCCTCAGAACTGCACCACCTTTGCCTTCTTCCTGGGGCTGCGGCTCAAGGCCGGCGCCTGCGGCGCCTCCGCTCCTGCCGGCCTCCTCTTCTTCTTCCCCGCGCCGCGGCCCTCCTCCTCCTGCGCCTCCACCAGGAACTCGTCCCCCAGGTCGTCCCCGCTGGTCAGCGCCCGCTTCGCCTTTGCCGGCTGCTTCGGCGCCGCCCGCGCACCGCCCGCCTCCCCCGCCGGCGCCGCGGCGGGGTTGCCGGCACTGGCCGGCAGCCGCTTTGCCGCCTTAGCCTTCTTCGCCGCACCGCCGCCCGCCTCCTGCAAGCTCCTGGTGCCGCCGCCTGCGCCGTCCCCGCTGGCCAGCTGCTGCTTAGCCCCCTTCTTCTTCTTTTTGCCCGCGTTGCCAACGGCCTCCACCTCTTCTTTGCGCTCAGCACCCGGGCTGTCCCCGCCAGGCGCAGGATTTCGATGCCCTGCCTGCTGCGTGTGCGCCTTGCGCGGCGGCGCAGCACGCACGTCGCCTTTGCGCTCCGCTGCGTGCGCGCCGCCGCCCGCGGCCTCACCCGAACGGGCCCCGTCCTCAGGGCTCTGCTCGAGCGCCTCGCCGTCCATGTCGTCGCGGGGTTCCAACCCCAGCGCGGCGCGCGCGGCGGCAGCGAGCGCGGGCCCAGCCGCCACCACGCGCTTGGCGGCGGGCTCGCCCGGCGCGCCCGTGTGCGTGGCGAGGACGCACTGCCCCGCAGACGCGTCGCGGGGGCCGAGCTCCACGCGCACGCGCACCCCGCGCTCCTCCCTGCCGCCGCAGCAGGACAGGAGGTTAGCTTGCAGAACGACCTAGCAAGGGTTCCTACCGCCAAGCTGGCTCCAGAAGGCTGCAGATCACGTGTGTAGTGGGTAGCACGGAATCGAGGCACCCTGAAAACCCGGCTCCACTCGCACTCCCGCTCTGCGGTCCCCTGCGCCTGCCGCTCTCGAGCAGTGCAGGACTGGCGACCGGCGCCCACCAGCCTGCGTAGAGCCGGGCGAGAACGGCCGCCATGCGGCTTGGCAAGCCGTGCACGACAGCCAGGGCCAGCCCCTTGCGCAGACGGGCGCGCACCAGTGCCTGAACTTGGCGCCGGGCATGCGCTCGTCGCTGGCGTCCAGCTGCGCGGTCAGCCCGGCGCGGCGCAGGACGCCGGCGGCACGGTTGGCCGCCGCCAGCACCGCCGCCTTCTCTGCCTCGCGCTTGTTCCAATAGATAGGGATGATGACCACCTGCCGCGCCACCCTCACACCTAAACCTACAAGGGGTTGCAGCCCCAACCCTGCATCACGGAAAGCCTGTGACCTCGCAAGCAGTCGCCGGCCGCTCCGGCAAGCGGGCGGCCCTGGTGGTGCCGCGCCTGCACGTCGGCGCTCAGCGCGCTGCCGTCCGGCTTGCTGCCGTCCGGCTTGCTGCCCTTCCGGCGCTTCTTGGCGGCGTCGGGCCGCAGCTCCCGGTTCTCCAGCGCGCGGCGCGCCTTGAAGGGGTTGTACTCCTGGCCCCTGGCGCGCACCTTGAGCGCCAGCTCCTGTGCGGCCAGCACATGCAACTTCGCTCTTTTCCCACACGCACGAGGGTGGGTGCTTTTGCTAATGCCTCTGTCGACAACCCTGTCGTCAGGCACTCATTCATGCAATTTCGGTCCCTCCTACTTACATAAGCAAAGTCTGGTGAAGCTGAGCCACAGTGTAAGCGCAGTGCAATATACGCCATATGCAGCTGGCAGCGCTGCAAGTGGTGACACACTCTTGCCTTGCACGTGTTGCAGGAGTCACAACTCACTCAAGCCTCTGCAATGCCAAGCATGGCACACACCCAAGCTGGACACGGCTGGCTACGCCAGCTGCAGGCACTGTCACACCCTCCTCAGCTGAGACCGCAAAGACGAATGTCAAAGCCGCATAAGGCGCAACAGGCAGCATCGCTCGCCAGAGGCCTGCTCGCACCCGGAGCTCCCGCTGGCGCGCCCTCCGCTCCACTTCCGCCTGTGGCAGGTCATCGGGCTCCGTGCGCTTCCTGGCAGGCGGCCGAGAGCATGTTTGGCAAGCAGACCGAAGCAAGGCGGCGCTGACGGGAGGCAGCTCCGGCAGGAGGAGTGAGACGGCAGCACTGGTAGCAGTGTTCATCCAGGATGCCTTTATGAGCTAGGTTGAACACTGGTTCCGCCATACAACAAGCGCGGAGCAGCCTTGCAGCGTATCGCACCTTTTCTTGGGACGCTCGACAGCGGGCTCTGCTGAGGCAGCAGTCGGCGGCACTTTCTTGGTCAGTGCTTTCGGCTTCTGCTCCTGGACGTCAGGCGCGACCTTCTTCGCCTTTCTGCTCTTTTTTGGCGCAGTCGTCAGCATTGTCGCTGCTGGTGTCCCCATCCTTCCTCGGCAGTCACACTTAAGCAGTCCGCAGACGCACAGCAGCTGCGATTATGTGTTATGCTTGCCTGCGCAGGCTGCGTCTCAAGTGCCTGAGTTGATACCCTGCACCGACCCTCGTGCTTTGCACAAGTGAGATGCAGGATCGGCCCTGAGCCTTTTCAAGATAGCACAGTACACCAGTGTGGCTTGCGCTACCTGTCCTTGCGCAGGTGTCTGTGATGCAGCTGAGGTTTTATGTGCAAGCCGCACCAGACCTTGCATCAACCTGCCTGTGAGTGATCTGCCTTGTGCTTGTAGCCGGGTGGGTGATCCAGGCCTCGACCTGCTGCGCGGCGCACGCACGGAACTGGATCACTGGCCTGGCCGCAGTTGCAGTGCGCGCCAGGGGCATGAGCGTATGGGTGCCCTTGGCGGTAGCGCTGGTGCGCACCTGGTGCCGCTCAGCGGCTTGTGGAAACATACCCTGCGTGTAAATAGTGTGCACCTCGTACAAGCTCCTCCTGATAAACATCACACTTGCAAGCAGCGGCGCTCCTGACGACCTCGGGCGCCACAGGCGACAGCCGCGCTGTGTGCGCTGCTGTATGCGCGCGAGTGGTTTGCGCGGCTAGACACGGAGGCGGCCACGCGCAGCTCAGAGCAGCTGCTGGAGAACCCGGCGTCTCTCGAGAAGGCGCGCCTCCTGTCCGCAGTCTCACACTCACCGCGCTCTGGCACGGAAGCCAGGAGCGAGCGCGCACGGGGCCTGCAGGTGCCCGCGCCGTCGGTCTTCTCGGAGGCAACAAAGTCGCTCTCAATTGTTGTACCCGCTTACAACGAGGAGGCGCGGCTGCCGGCGACGATGGACGAGACCCTGCTGTGCGGCCCCGCCGCCCCGGCACCCCAAGCGCCGCTCCGTCGGGCGCCAGGAGCTGTGCACAGCGCTGCCTGCTGGTTGACGGGCCGCCCCGTGGCGTATGCGCAGGTACCTGCAGCGGCGGCGGGATAAGAAGGGCCCTGCTTTCACCTACGAGGTGCTCATAGTGGACGACGGCAGCACGGATGCCACCGTACGAGTCGCCATGGAGTATGTGCGGAAGTGCGGGAACCCCGCGTCCTGCTTCCACCTCTCGTCATACAGGGCTCAACACATGCATCCGTGGCGCCGTGTGTCGCCAGCAGAAGTGCTGACATGGAGCAGGGCCTGAGGCGCGCGCCTGTGTGTGAGCGCAACAGAGCACCGGCACACACCTGCAAGCTTTGTGTCGCCGAAACGTTGACAGTGTGCAAGTGGCTGTAGCCCGCGCCTGGCTTGCTGCGGCAGGCACGGCTTGGATGCGGTGCGCGTCCTGCGGCTGCCGGCAAACAGGGGCAAGGTACGCAGTGCACCCCCTTGCAGCCCTCTCACCTGCGCCCTACCGTGCAACCTGAACCTGCGAGCCTGCCGCTATGTCCCCGCACGGCAGGCAGGGCCATGGACCCCAGCGGCATGCGCGCGAGCGCGTCAAGCTCAGAGTAGCGGGGTGCGGCGCCCTTGTGAGAGAGCATGCGCGCCGCGCTGGCGGCGCGCGGGGAGGCGCCGCCCCACATACGCAGCCCGGCATGCGCAGCAGCCCAGGCGCAGCCGCCAGGCCGCCGGCCGTAGTGGAGAACCAGTGAGCCGAGGGCTGCTCGGAGGCCGCGGGGTGTTTTGTGACTGCGTAAGCGGGCGGCGCACAAGTGTGCGCGCACGCACAAGCGCAGCGCGGGTGGGGCGGCGATGCAGTGGGGCACGCGCGTTTCTTGGGACGCACACACACCGCAGCGGCGCGCGCGTGCAGGGCGCGGCGGTGAAGGCGGGCATGCTGGCGGCGCGGGGGGAGGCGCTGCTGATGATGGACGCGGACGGCGCGACGCAGGTCCGCGACCTGGAGCGCCTGGAGGCCGCGCTCGCCGGCGCGGCCAAGGACGGCGCGCCACGCCAGCCTCAAACCCTAACCCTACCCATGTCAAGCATGTCACTCACCCTACACATGTCCTCGCTGCCTGCTGCGCGATGGCAGGGCCCTTAGGCAGTTGCGCGTGCTCGGCTGCCGGTCCTGTCCCCCCTTTTCGTCGCATCGCATCTGGGAGTGCAGGCGCGCCTGGTCGCTCGGCCGGCCACCGCGCAGCGCCTGTGCGCGTCCGACCCGTGTCCTGCGGGGCCAGGCATGGGCCTGGCGGTGGGCTCGCGCGCGCACCTGCAGGCGGCCGCCACGGCGAAGCGCAGCTGGTACCGCAACGCGCTCATGCGCGGCTTCCACCTGCTGGTCGTCCTCGTCGCCGGCAGCGCGGTCAAGGACACGCAGTGCGGCTTCAAGGCGCGCCGCCCCCCCACGCCCGGCCTGGCAGCCGTTGCCAGGCTGCGGCGGCGGAAATCGCTCGGGTTGTGAGCATGGCTGCGCCTGCGCTCCTGCGTGCTGGACAGCCTGGGCGCGATCGCGGGCGGGTCACGCATCAGGAAATTGGCTGTAGCTCTGGCACGCGCCCGCGAAGCTGCAGCAGGTGGTGCCGCCGCCACCCAAGCGCCGGTTGGGTGCCGCACGAGGCGCGGCGCGCCAGGCTGAGCCGCGGCGCGCCCCGCGCGCGCAGCTGTTCACGCGCGGCGCGGCGCGGCGGCTGTACCCCAGCCAGCGGCTGCAGCGCTGGTGCTTCGACGTAGAGCTGCTGCTGCTGGCGCAGACGCTCGGCGTGCCGGTCGCCGAGACGTCCGTCACCTGGACCGAGATCCCGGGCGCGCCCCTCCCTGCAGCCGGGCGTGCCCGTCGCCGCATTGTCCGTTAACCGGCGCCGTCCCTGGCAGCCCCGGCGGCCCTGCTCTGCCTCCCCCGGAGCGCCGCCGCTGCGAGCCGGAGCGCGGGCTGACGCGCCATGGCCGCGCGGGGCCGGCCAGGGTCCAAGATCAAGGTGACCTCGATCATCCACATGGCCTGGGAGCTGGCCGCGCTGCTGCTGGCGTACCAGGTCCTGGGCATCTGGACGGTGCTGTCCGACGCGCAGCTGGCCAAGGCGGCCAGCTGAGGGGGCCGGCGCGCGTGCGCGCGCGCCCGCCAGACGGTGCTCTGCCCGCCGGTGGCTGAGCGGCGGGAGGAGAGGCAGTTGCGGGAGCTTGCGCAGGCCCCCGCGAGCCTTGCAGCCCGCAGGGAAGGCCCGCGCGGCGTGCTGCCGCTGTGTGGTCAGCCTGGCGCCGCTGCAGGCGCGTGCGCATGCCCCTGGCTGATGCCCTGCATCCGAGCAGGCAGGCTGCCTTTGTTTGGATTCGCAGGCTGCCCCCTTGGGCTGGGCAGGCACGCTGCCGCTGTGCTGCAGGCGATGGAGTGGCGGCCCCCGCTGTGCAGGCATGTGAGGCGGCCTTTTGGCATGTGCCCCTGTAGCGCGCAGAAACGTGCTAATCAGGCCTGACTTGTTTGAGCACGCTTGCGTACTTACCTGACATGCTGCTCGAGACTTCGCGCTGAACCAGAGACCTTCACAGAGCCTTGGTGCCTGTGAGATCTCACCCAGGGCGCAAATAGCACAGCTTTGCTGGCGCACTCGCGCAGTCACTGCAAAGGCGCAACGGCATTCGCCTCTGTGATGGAGCACTCTGCATGCAGCAGGCACCAGCCTGGGTTCACAATGTAAACCTTACAATGATTTGAAGGTGAGGAAGGCATGCAACTGCACCGCCAAGTCTCTGTGGCACCTCATGAATCTGGAGGGGCCCTGTTTAGGCAGCCGGCGCAGGCTGACCAAGGTCGCTTTGGGCGGCACTGAGGTGCACCATCTCAGCGTCTCTGGCGCAGCCCGAGCTCTCTGCTACCCGCCGGCTTACCTGAACCCACTGCAGCAAAGCTCCTTCAGCACACACGTCAAGCCAAGGTGGCGACATACAAGCGCGCTTGCGAGCACACGCTGTCCCGGTTGTGTTCCAGGCCTGCACCGTATTGTTCACCGGTGCTGCCTTCCACCTTCTGGCTTCTGCTTCAGAGTAGATGGCCACAGCATGCGGGCCACAGGAGGCACAGGCAGACTTCACCACGCTTCAGAAACATAAGGCTGTACGCAGTGCCCTGCCGTCGCCGCGTCCAGCAGCCGGCCCTCCTTGCCAGCAAGGGCGGGAAGCTGCACAGTGCCCCCTGCCACCCGCGATCACCGTGACTCACATCTTCGCTCAAAGCCCCGCTTGACACACATGCACCTGCGCTTTCCCCATCCTGCCTGCTAAAAGACCTCAGGGCTGCCACCCCTGCCAGCCTCACTCTGAGGTGCGCGCAATTAAGTCCAGACGCGCCTGCGCACACCTGACACAGGTCCCTGACACAGCGCGTGTCTTGGCGCCACGGCACACACACTCATGGACTGTTGGTGCGCTGCAGCCCCTGACTCAATCGTCGTCCTTGCTGGACGATGTTGCGCAACGCGGCTTGCAGCAAGTGAGGCTCCAACTTGTCAACTTGCTGTCTGTGTCCGAGCTTATGTCATGACCCTTTACGACCCTTTTCTCCTGAGACAGAGTCTGCACCTGGCTGCAGAGCTCCAGCTCCAGCAACAAGCCAGGCGCGGCGTGTGGTTGTTAGAGGGTAGGTGCGGCGGTGTCTGCGCAGCGTGTGACACTGGGAACCAAGATGGCAGGACAGACAAGTCCTGTTGGCATCAATGAGTCCCTGGCAGAGGCGAAGACGCTGTGGATTGGGGACCTGGCGTACTGGTGTGACGAGGCATGGCTCACGTCGCTGTTCGCTGGTGCGAGCCGCGCGCCTCGGGCCCGAGTGTTGGTGCTCAAGTAATGCGCCAATGCACATGTGCACGGCCCCGCGCGCCCTTGCTCCTGCAAAGTTTCAGTAGTGCCTTTTCCAGCACAGCGCCTGCCTCGCCAGGCTTGCCAAGGGACTGTGTTGGCGAGGCTGGGCATCCTGCAGGACTGAGGTGCAGTACTGCCCGCGCAGGCACAGGCGCACTGGAGTCGGTCAAAGTCATACGCGACAAGGCTACCAGGTGCGCCGTGCTCCCTGCGCCGGCTCAGCAAGGCGGAGTGCGCGTTTTCGACCCGACGCTGTGTTTGCAACGATGCCGTGTCGTCCGGCTCAGCCAACGTCCGGCGGGCCCGCAGCGCGAGCGCGGGCTACGGTTTCATCACCTTCTCCAACCACAGCGTTGCGGAGAGCGTGCTGACGACGTACAACGGCGTGCCGATACCAAACACGGACCTCGTGTTCCGGCTCAACTGGGCGGCGTTTGGCGTGGGCAAGATCACGTCGGAGGGTGCGGCCTGCTGCCCGGGCCGTGTCTGGGCCCGGCAATCACCGCAGCCTTAGTCATCGTGCCCTCCAGAACTTTTAACACTTTTCCGGTGTCCTCAGCGCCTGCCACTCGCCGCTTATCTCACTCCTGCCCAGTGCCCCTGCGAGCCGCACCTTAGCAAGCTGCCAGGCAACCACAGCACTTGCTTGCTGGGGTGTGCTCCGCGTGGAGTGTGCTCCGCGCGGCCCTGTGCGCGCGCATCTGCGGGCGGTATCACCGCACGGCCCTGCGCTGCGCTTGCCAGGCCCTGCCTGAGCTTCTGAGCACGGCGGGCCGCGGGGCCTGCCAGCGGGCTCAGATGGACTGGAGCATCGCCGGTATGACTACCAGGCAGTACAAGTTGTGCAAGGGGCACTTTTGCGGGGCCCACCTGCGTTGCGTCGGTTTGCAACCGCAACCAATGCCTGCGCCGCGCGCGCAGCCGACCACTCCGTGTTTGTGGGCGACCTGGCGCCGGAGGTGAACGACTTCACGCTGCAGGAGCACTTCCGGCAGCACTTTGCCTCCGTGCGCAGCGCCAAGGTGTGGTGCTGCGCTTGCGTGTCCTGCCCCGCGGCTACCATTGAGAACACCTGGCTTTGGCCAGGTGTTCTCACTGCAGAGTTCACTGCTCGCGTGGCTGTTCTTTCTGGTGTGCGGCGGCGTGCCTGTGTGAGCGCTCAGTGCCTGCTGCTCGCCGTTCCTATGCCGCTGCCGATAACGGAAAGGCGACATCGCGCTGCAGCGCAGTTCGCCGGCAGGAGCAGTTTGGAGGAGGGCGCGCGCCGAGTCGCGCGCTTGCGCGCAGGTGATCACGGACCCCGTCACCGGGCGCAGCAAGGGCTACGGCTTTGTGCGCTTCGGGAACGAGGGCGAGCGCGACCGCTCGCTGAATGAGATGATGGGCCACTACATCGCCAGCCGCCCCATTCGCGTCTCGCTCGCGACTGCGAAGAAGAACCCGGGCGGCCTGCAGGCCGCCAACGCGGCCGCGGCCAACGCCGTGCCGCACCCGTCCGACTACGACCCCACCAACACGACGCTGTTCATCGGCGGGCTGTCGGCGGGCGTGAGCGAGGATGACCTGCGCACGCTGTTTGGGCGCTTTGGCGAGATCGTGTACACCAAGATTCCGCCGGGCAAGGGCTGCGGCTTTGTGCAGTTTGTGCAGCGCGCGGCAGCGGAGGCGGCCATGGCGTCCATGCAGGCGCGCCCGCCGCCCGCGCTTGTGTCCGCACCTGTTATGTGAAACGCGTGCAGCGCTTGCGTGTGCACGTTATGAAGGCGCCACGCCCGCCAAGCTGTGCGTGTGCGCCTGCGCCTGATGCTGAAGTTGATAGTGTGGCGTTCTCAAGCGCGCACGGCAACGAGTCGCAGCACCCGAGCTTACCAGGTCGGTGCGGGCGGCTGCGCAGGGCCAGGTGGTAGGCCAGTCGGCGATCCGCATCTCCTGGGGCCGCAGCAGCACGGCCAGCCGCGGCCCGGCCGCGATCGCGGCGGCCGCCGCCGCGCTGGCGCCCGCGTACCCGTACCCAGGCGTGGGCATGGCGGCGCCCGCATACGGCAGCGCGTACCCCGGATACGACGCGAGCGCGTACGGGTTTGCCGGCGCGGCGCCGCCGGCTGCGGACCCGTATGCGGCGTACTACGCCGCGCTGGCGCAGGACCCGGCCGCCGCGTACCAGGTGCGCCGCGGGGTCTGGGTCGGTTTGGTCAGGCTGGGTTGATGCGCAGCTGGGTGAGGCGCGCTGCGACGTGGCCACCCGGTGCTCCCACACGCGTGTTAGGGTGTTTCCCACACGGACTTGGGTGACTGCGCACTGCGCGAGGGGTTGCTGTTGAAAGACGTAGCAGAGTGTGGCTTCAAACAGCGACCGCCGTTGGTGCCTGCTACTGCTGCCCGTCAGACCTACCCCCTTTGAAGAGTGTGCTTGTGTGCGTACAGGCATACCAGCAGCCGCTTGGCGGCGGGCTGGGCGCGGCGTTTGGGGCGGCGAGCCAGGCGCCTGCGCAGCTGCCGGGCCGGCCCAAGGCGGATGCGTTTGACCCGCTGGCGCCCATCGACGTGGACAAGCTGAACTCGGCGTTCATCCACCGCCACCAGGCCGCGCTGCTGGGCGCGCACCTGCGCGCCTAGGGCGCCCCGGGAGGTACCATAACTCTGTAAGGGCCTACGCGCGTAAGTACAACCCATGCGAGGCCGGGCGGCAGCGGCGGAGGCGGCGGCGGGCCGAGGTTGGGAACAGGGGCGTGTTCGCGCATAATGATTTTGCCCCTTGCAGCAGCGTGAGCGCGCTCACGCGTAGCCACCGGGACCCCCCAGTGCCCTACAGTGGCGGCCCCTCGTGTGTGCGCCCGCCCCGTATGCGCGCTCCTGGCACCGGGTCCCGGTGGCCATCCACCAGGTGGATGCAGTCGACAAGCAAGCAATGCAAACATAGCAGATTTACGTGGGCGGGGCGCCGGTCAGCACGCGTGTGCGCGGCTGGGGCGCGCCGTCAGAGCGTTGTGAGCTAGCTAACAATGGCATTGGCGCGCTAGGCGGCCGGGCGGCAGGCCGGGCGGCCAGCCCTGCCCGCACGGGCAGGGGGCCTGACCGCGGGCATGGCCTGCGCCCTGCCGCGCCGCGCGCCAGTTAAAGGGCCACGCTAAACGGGCTGCTCTGGATCCGCACTGGTTTGATGCTTCCCTGGCTGTTGCTTGCAGCGCCGCCTTTAGCCTGGCAGGCGCTGTGCTTGTGGTTGGGGTGGTTTGGCTATGCTTTGCGCCCCCGGGGGCTGTATGCACTGATTCGCGCCTAGGATGGGTTTTTGTTGCTGCACAGCCGCGTGCACGGCTGTGTATTCGCAGCGCGTGCCGGGCTGTGGGAGGGGACCGTACAGGTCAGGGCCAACGCGCCCCTGCACGGGGCAGCGTAGGGCGGCAGGCACACGCCCGCGCGTGGGATGGGCGCGTGTCATGTGGTGCGGCCGCGGCCGCGGGCTTTGCAGCCCATGCGACCGGTTAGCGCGCCCCTTGGATTGGCCGCGTGGCCCACTTTTCAGTCGGGGACCGGCTGTGCGTGCCGCGCTCTCGACCTGGCCTCGGCAGCTGTCGGGGCCCAGGGAGGCGCGTCTGGCATGCTTGGCGACCCCTGCTTTGCCGCAAATCGTATGACGTTTGCTTTGCTTGGGCCAGTGCAAGGACAGTGGTGTGTCTGTGTCCCTGTGGCGGGGAGGGATGGGGATGGATAAGGGCGGGGTGGGAATGGGCCGGTAAAGTCCGGATATTTGGGTGCGCAAGGGGGGGGGGGACGCCAGAGGCTTCCACGCGGGCGGTTGCGCGCTGTGCGCAGGCATCTACTCGCTGCGCTTGTGGGGGCCGGAGTTTCTGCCGGAGCTGCGGCAGCCGGGCGATGGCGTCAGCAAAGCGGCTGAGCTCAGCATGGAGTCAGCGCCTGCAGCAGCCGGGGGCCCAGATGCTGCCTGCAGCCCTGTCCTGGACACTTCGACCATGATCGGGACGCTCAACGTGGAGAGCGGCGGCGACCCCGGCAAGGTTCCCGCGGGCGCGGCGGATGTGCCGGGCGGCGCGGCGGCCCCGGGCACGCCCCGCAGGCGCGGCGGCGCGAACGCGGAGGCGGCCGCGGCGCCGGCGCCGGCGCCAGGCGCGGGCGCGCCAGGCACCGCGGGGCAGGCGTGCTGCGCCGTGATGTGGATCACCGGCGCCGACGCGCAGGCCATGGAGGCGGCGTCGGACGATGAGGCATGTCCGCACACAGCAGCAGATTTGTGATGGAAAGCAAAACATGCATGGCAAGGTCCAAGACCGTGTTCTGGGACGACGTTGCATGTGATCGTGGCTGCTGCGAGCCTGGTTCCTTTTGTGCTCGCTTGTGGTGCAAATCATGATCGCCTGTGCATTGGACTCTGTTTACATTCGTTTACATATTTGTTAAAGCAAGATGCCACAGAGCGACAGAGCGCCGTGTAACTGACTTTTGGCTGGGTCTGGCCGCCAGGTGCGCCGCGGCGTGCAAGGCGTGCTGGACGCCTTCCCAGCCGTCGGCCTGCGGCGGCCCTTCAGCGTGCGGCGCACGGCCTGGGGCACCGACCCGCTGTTCCGCGGCTCCTACTCCTACTGCCCCGCGGCCGCGGCCGCCGCCGAGATGGACGCGCTGGCTGCGCCCGTTGCGCCGAGCGCGCGCCCCGACCCTGACCCGGCCGACCCCGGCGCCGGGGCCGGCGGCGCGGCGCTGCCGCGCGTGCTGTTCGCCGGCGAGGCCACGCACCGGCAGTTCTTTGGCACCGTGCACGGCGCATACTTCTCGGTGCGCCCGCGCCCCGTGGCGCTCGGGGCGAGCCCATTCCGCGCGCGCGCCTGCGCATGGCCACACTCAGGATTTGACGGAAGAGGGATACGTCAATTGGCGAGTGGCGTGTTTGTTGAAACTCATCAAGGCCATGCAAGTGTTGAGGGTGAGGCTTTACAGTGGCAAAGCAGCTTAGGCTCTGACTGGTGCGCATGTGACAGCCAAGCGGACCTAACGCACAGGTCCTGCGCGTGTGCCTCAGGGACAGCGTGAGGCACGCCGGCTGCTGGCCGCATTCGGCCTGGGCACCATGGTGGCCGATGACAGCTGAGCGTGTCCGGACGCGCGCCAGCGAGCCTCCTCGCCCAGCACTCCAGGCTAGCTGCCGGGCGGTGTGTAGCGCGCGTGTGCTTGGGTTGCAGGCATGTGTCCTGGCGCATTGCCGAGGTGCTTGCCTGCTTTGCTGCAGATTCCCTCACTGTGATGTGACACCCAGCTGGCTTTGCATAGCATTGCGTTGTCTCCTGTGACATGAACATGTAGCTGAGCAGGGTGCAAGAACATGTGAGATGCGCCCTGTGGTGGGCTGAGCAGTGCTCAGCCAGCATATCATGCATGGCTGCTGACACCGCATGGTATGCAGCAATCCATCGCACGCCATGCAGCACTCTCAAGTAATCATGTGGAGCTGATAACAGGCGCAGTGGCCTGCTGCACGCTCCCTCATATGCACGTTGCAGCATGCTGACAGGCGCCTGTATGCCGCAACACTGGGACATGAAGGAGAACGTGTGCCACGGCAGGCGCGCCATCGCAAACTTTGTCCAGCGCTAAAGTTGATGGCTGTGCAGCAGCTTGGCAAACACTGCGGACTGCAGAACTGAACCTGTGCACAAACAAGGCAAGGACCCGGACAACAGCAGACAAGATGAGGAGCGGGTGTTGGTACACTGGGGTCAGCAAAGTGGATGCTGACCCCACACAGCAGCTGCGTCCTGGAGCTAGCAACGCCAGTCCATGACATACTCAGTGTCACCGCCGCTGCCCGCGCACCAGGCCGTTGTCCTGCGGGTCTGCGCAAAGTGTGCCGTGGTTAGCCACAGAGCAATGCCACTGAGTATCACGATGTCCTCTGGCTCCTACACGTTCGCGCACAGCACTCTAGCCTCCAGTCTCCCACAGGCGCACCTCCTGTTGGCCGGATACGGTCCACATCCTCAATCCCCTTCTCCTTGGCATACTTGCCTATCCGTTCTCGCGCGGCCTGCGCACTCACCTGAACCGTGAGACGTCTGGCAAGCACCCGCATCCATTGCAAGTCATGGCAATAAGCGGCAACCCGAGCCCTGATTAAAAAAGTCAATTGCAGAGCCCAGTGCACCCACCCGACGCTCTGCCTCTGCCTTCTGTTCCGGCTTCACCCAGAGGTAGTACGCTAGTGTCCCTGCAACCGTCCAAGCGGCCAAGTTCTGCGCCGCCAGTGCGCAATCGCTCAGGTCAAGAGCGAGCGACTACAAGTGTGCACGCAGCAACTTTGAGTAGACCACCTTGACCCCCCTGAAGCCAAGGTTCTCGCGCATGACGTTCCTGAAGCCGGCCGTGCTCTTGTAGAAGGACGACATGGCCGCCAGTCAGCGCCTGCCACGTCCTGCAAGTTGCAGCTGGATAAGCTCTGCTAGGCTCGGTAGCCCACTAGGCGCGCCTTGGCTGCTGTCTGAGCCAAGCACAGGGGCATGGTGTTCCTGGTGCCAGCAAGCCAAAATTGGCTTGAACCCGGTGGCCCTCCGAGCTCCAAGCAAAAGACTCCCGGCAGCCTTGTCTCCACACCGATGATATAAAAGGGCAACCAGCACTTGGAACCTGAGCTGTGAGGGAAGTCAGACACCCAGGGGAGCTGCGCCGCTTGCAGCCATGCCAGGCACAGCCACGCCCAGCACAATGCAGCTGCACAGGCTGCCTGTCAGGCAGGCCGTCACGCCGCGGGCGGCCGCGCCGTGCGCGGCACGCCTGCGGTCGTGCCCGGCAGCGGTGCAGCAGACAGGTATCTCTTCCGCGCTGCCAGATTATTCTTGTTTTTGCAGCTGGTGCCGCGTGTGTGTCTGCCAGGGCACTAAACACAAGCCGGCGTGGCCAGGCCTTGCGGCAGTGGGGCCCAGTGCCTCCGCGCGGGGCATGCACATGGTTGCGGCGGCAGCAGTGGAAGGCGCGCCTTTGAACCTTGGATAAGCCCAGCGTGCCGTGTGACGGCAGTGCCTGCCGACCAGGCGTACCAGCTGTCCGCAACCCGACGCAAAGTCAGTGCGGCTGCTGCAGGGGGCTGCGCGCTTGCTGCCGTTGCCAGCACTGCAGACTTCCTGTGCCTGCAGTTGAGTGGTGCACCAGCAGTCTGTGTGCCCGCGCTCTGCTTCGCGATACCGGCACCAGTCTCACGTCTGGCGCGCCGGCTGCAGCCCCGCCGGCGCCGAGCTCGTCGGGGGAGGCAGAGCTGGACCTGCCGTCAGTGCGGGAGGACATCCGCAACATCGCCATCATTGCGCACGTCGACCACGGCAAGACCACGCTCGTGGACTCCATGTTGAAGCAGAGCAAGGTAGCCGCGCGCTCCCGCTGACCCTTCCCCGGTGCCCGGCGGCCAGCCAGACGCGCTTGCCGGGAGCGCGGGGCCGGCTTGCCCCCTGCACGGCGCACGGCGGCGGCCGGGGCGCGGCTCGCGCTGTGATTTTTTTGGATCGCCAGCAGCCGTGCGCTGTCACGCGCGCGCGGGGGACAGGCTAGCAGCACGCACCGCGCGCGCAGGTGTTTCGCACGAATCAGGTCGTGGAGGAGCGCATCATGGACTCCAACGCGCTGGAGAAGGAGCGGGGCATCACCATCCTGTCGAAGAACACAGCCGTGCGATACGGGGTGCGCGTCATCGCCCCAGCAAAGAGCATGGCAGGCCTTGTGAATCGGGGTGCGCATCACCATCCTGTCAAGTGACACGGCTCTGCGATACGGGGGTGCGCATCATCATTGCATGAACGCATACAGCAGTCTGACACAGTGTGCGCACCACATCGCTGTCAAAGGATATGGCAGTGTGATGCGGGGTGCTCGTATCCTGCACTTACAGGAAAGACCTACGCTTGCTCGCGGCACGCCTCGCTGCAGCGACAGCGCAGCTCTCGAGGTGCGGCAAGCGCGCTGAGCTATGCTTGGCTGCCTGGCGCGCAGGGCATCAAGATTAACATCATTGACACGCCCGGTCACGCTGACTTTGGCGGCGAGGTGGAGCGCGTGCTCAACATGTGTGACGGTGCGGCCGCCGCCGCGCGCGCGCGCGCCCCTCTAGCCTGCCTGCTTTACGGCAGGGTTTTGCGCATGCTAGGCAAGAGTGCTTGAGCATCCCACTGCACTGCTGCACTCGGTGTTCACTCGGTGATCACTCTAGGATGGGGTTGCCTTGGGGCATTTTCGCATTTTCGCGGCAGACGTGCACGCCGCGCTCCTGGCGCAGCCGGCTCCGGCTCGAGCCAGCCGGGTGGCCAGGGCGGCCGAGCCCGGCGCGAGTGCGCGGCGCCCGCGCGCTGACGGAGCGGCGCCGCGGCAGGCGTGCTGCTGTTGGTGGACTCGGTGGAGGGGCCCATGCCGCAGACGCGCTTCGTGCTGCGCAAGGCGCTGGAGCTCAACAAGAAGGTCATCGTGGTCGTGAACAAGATCGACCGCGCGTCCGCCCGGCGCGCGCCCGCGCCGCAAGAATCTGTGTCCATATGCATCTTCCCGCTTGAGCTGCGACCGGCTGGCAGCGGTCCGCACGTGCAGCGGAGCGGCGCGCATGCGGCAGCTGCTTGCTCGCCTGCAAGTGCATTTCGCGCGAGCTGGGCTGCTGCGTACCTGCGCGGCGCTGTGAGGCGCCAAGGAGGGCATGCGTGTGAGATGCCAGGGAGCGCGTGCGCAGGCCGGACTTTGTGATCGACTCCACGTTCGACCTGTTCGTGGACCTGGGCGCGACCGACGAGCAGTGCGACTTCCCGGTCGTCTACGCGAGCGGCGCCAACGGCGTGGCCGGCGGGTCGCCTGAGGAGCTCGCCGAGGACCTGGCGCCGCTGTTCGAGGCGATCGTGCGCGAGGTGTCGCCGCCGCGCGTCAACATGGACGCGCCGCTGCAGGTGCGGCTCAATGTGTTCTTATAGACACTAATATCTATATCATACTTTTGCATCAACATGGACGCGCCGCTGCAGGTGCTGCTCATTATGTTTTAACAGAATTAGTCAGTTTAATTGTAATTTACGTGAACAGGAACGCGCCGCTGCAGATGCTGTGCACCAACCTGGACTACGACGAGCACAAAGGCCGCATCGCGATCGGCCGCATCACCTCCGGCCGCATCAACAAGGCCGAGACGGTGATCGTGTGCCAGCCGGGTGCGCGCTGGGGCGAAGAGTTCTCTTGCGTAGGGTCAGGGTCCTGTTGCATAGGTTTAGGGTCATTATGCATTATGTCTGGGCGCGTTAATGAGGCAGAGACGGTGATCGTGTGCCAGCGGGGTGAGCGCTACGGGCCAGGCACCCGCCGCCTGCTGTCGCAGTTGCAGCCACCAGCAGCACGCTTGTTCGTGCCTAAGGCACTGTGACAGGGTCTGTGCAGCAGGTGAAGACACTCTTCCTCAGGCAGTGAGTCGCCTGCGCTCTTACCAAGCCGCCGTCGCTCGGCGAGCGTGCCGGAGCCTGGCGGGCTGTCGGCGCACGGGCGCTCACGCGGCGCGGCGCGGCGCAGGCGACGACAAGCCGCGGTCGGGGCGCGTGGCCGAGCTGTTCGTGTACGACAACTTCAGCCGCGTGCCGGTGGAGCAGGCGGAGGCGGGCGACATCTGCGCGCTCACCGGCCTGGCCGACGTCAGCATCGGCGAGACCATATGCGCGCGCGAGGCGCCCAACCCGCTGCCCATGATCAAGGCGCGCCGCTGCCTGAGGGAACTCTGGAGGGTTGAGCGAGGCGCCCAACCCGCTGCCCATTATCAAGGCGCGGCGCGGCCCGACGGGGCCGTGCGGCGCGCTGGAGCGCGTCGGCCAGTTTGACGCGTGAAGCGACGCGCGGCATGCATGCTTGCCTGCTGGCCGACGCGAGCATGGCCGGAGACCGCTGATCGGCCGAGCACTGCGCGTTGTGTCACCCGAGCTCAATGCAGTGCCACATGCATGCCGTGACTGCATGAACAGACAGTTCATTACAGATTATGCCAGAGATTGTAGTTATTTTTCTATAGGGTAATAGACTATAGTGGTAGTAAGCTTTTTTGGCGGTGCAGGTGGAGGAGCCGACGGTGCGCATGACGTTCATGGTCAACACGTCGCCCTTCGCCGGGCGCGAGGGCAAGTACGTGACCAGCCGCAACCTGAAGGCGCGCCGCCCCGCGGCACCGCCTCGCGGCGCCCGCCGCGCCATCCCAGGCCCTTGAGCGCTGCTGGTGGGGGCATCAGCATAGGTATGAAGCAACCGCTCGCTCATAAGCAGCATCCGCCGCGACAGTCAGGAGCGCAGCGTCGTTCCTGGTGGAGCACTGCCACGGTTCAGGCGGCAGCGTGCAGTGCGGGCTTGCTGCTCACGCGCCACTACTGAAACATTTTCTTCGTACCCTACCCTGCGCAGGAGCGGCTGGAGCGCGAGCTGGAGCGCAACCTGGCGCTGCGCGTGGAGCCGGGCGAGACGGCCGACCAGTTCATCGTCAGCGGGCGCGGCGCGCTGCACATCTCCATCCTCATGGAGAACATGCGCCGCGAGGGCTACGAGTTTGCGGTCGGCCCGCCCAAGGCGCGCTGCCGCCGCGCCCAGCCCCCTGGCCCCGCTGTCCCGCTGTCTGCGAATTCTGGAAACGTCATGGAGGACATGCGCCGCGACGGCGACAAGGTCGCCGTGGGGCCGCCCAAGGCGCGCTGTCACTGTGCAAAGCAACCTGGCCGTGCGTTCGGTATAGGCAGAAAGCGGCCGGCCCTCGATGTGCTGTTACTCAGAGACGTATGCTCTCGCACCCAGTGGCCACATCAGCAAGGCTGGGCACGGTTGCCGGTGGTTGCTGCAAGTCGTCGCTGCCATCGTATCGAGGCAGCCCCTGCTCCCGACGCGGGGCGACCGGCCGCTCCCCCTGCATCGTAGAAGAACCTTGGCGGCGGCGGCGGCGCCTCCATCGCGGCGAGCCCAGGCGCAGCCGCACTGGGGGCGCCACCGCAGCCGCCAAGGTTCTTTTACGACGTAGTGGGAGTGGCCAGTTGATTCCGCGTCACGTGCAGGGGCTGCTGCGACACGATGGCGGCAACGACCTGCAGGAACCCACCGTAATTCATGCCCAGTCTTGCTGCGCATGAAGGAGGCGCGGCCATTAGCCTGATGCAGTACGCAAGGGGCAGGCAGTGGACCACAGGGTATGGGGGGCCCCGACCAGGCGCCCCCTGCAGCCCAGAGACTGCACCTAAGCCTGCTGGCGGCGGAGCGGGCAGTTCTGCGCAAGCTGCTGCCCCACTTCATGGCACTCGTTGCAGCGGCCCTCCCGCATACCCCTTCTCCCTTTCCTTGTCTATGGCTGCGCACGCACCTGGCTCGCGCTGAGGCGCTTGTAGTGGGGCCGCAGGTGATCACGCGGCAGGACGACCGCGGCCACAAGCTGGAGCCCTTCGAGGACGCCATCATCGAGGTGCCGGAGGAGCACATGGGGCAGGCGCGCGGCTGCGCCCGCTCGCCCGCAGCCTGCAGAAGGGGGAACGCGTTGCAAGCGACAGGGCGCATCCAGCTCAAGGAGGCTTGCGGCTCACTGAGGACAACTGTTATCTAAGGAGTGTGTTCTGCTTAAGGAGAAGCGGGTATGCCCAAATTGTAATGGCGGGTGATAGAATTTTGGGTTAGGGATAGGGTAAGGTTGGATCAGGGTAAAAAGAGACAGGCTGCGCGCGTAGGTGGTGGAGCTGATGGGCACGCGCAAGGGCCAGATGCAGGAGATGGCGAGCGGCGTTGAGGGCGGCAGCCGCGTCACGTACACCATCCCCACGCGCGGCCTGCTGGGTGCGGGTATAGGTTAGGGTAGGGTAGATTTGTAGGAGGGCGTGGAGGGCGGCAGCCGCGTTATGTACACCATCTCCACGTATGGCCTGCTGGGTGCGCGCCCCGCGCCGCGCGCGCGGGGCGGGGCTTGGCAGGTCCGCGTAATTTTGCATACGGGGTGAGCCGTCGACCGGCCTGCATTTGTATTTGAATGATGTGCCACGAAGTGGCGTGACAAGGATGCCACTTCGTGGCATGCTTGTTGCGGGCGGTTGTAGAGGCTGCTGCTCTGAGCACCACAGCAGCAGCGCTCGCTGGCCGGCTTGCACATGCCGTTGTCGCTGACGTGGCAAGCCGGCTTCCACAAGCCGTTGTCGTGTATGAGGATGATACGCTCTGCTCACGAGGGCGGCGTATTTTGAACTGGCCTAGCCGTGCGACGGCGCGCGCGGACCCATGCGCCGTCCCGGCAGGCTCAGGGCAGGCTAGAGCAGGCGCCCCCCATCCGCCCCAGCTGCGCGCCCCGTAAGCGCTCGGCGGCGGCGCGCAGGCCTGCGCAACGCGATGCTGACGGCGACCAAGGGCACGGCCGTGCTCAACACCATCTTCCGCGAGTACGCGCCCTGGTGCGGCGACATCCTGACGCGCGAGAACGGCAGCCTCGTGGGGCACGAGACCGGCCAGGCGCGCCCGCACCGCCCTCTGCCGTCTAAGTGGCGGATGTGCCCCACACGGCGGGCTGCGCGATTAATCATATGAGAGGCGGCATTGGCACTGCCAATGCAGCAGGTTGTCTCGGAGTGACTGCAGGCGATGCCACCGAGTGGGCAAAGGAGCCCACCACACAAGCGAGCCTGCCAGGCCACAGGGCGTGCAGGGCAGGCCATGACCTGGCTGGCGCCCGGTCAGCCGTGCACGCGATGCCGTTGCAGCAGGGGCTCGACAGCGCGTGGGTGCCGCGCGGCGCGCAGGTCACCGCGTACGCGGTCGAGAGCGTGCAGCAGCGCGGGCGGCTGTTTGTGGAGCCAGGGCAGGACATCTACGAGAGCCAGGTGGTCGGCATCCACCAGCGCCAGGGCGACCTCAAGGCGCGCGCCCCTGCCAGCCGCCTGCATGTGTCTGATGCCCTCCGCCGCGTGTACGGATGGTGCCGCAAAGAGGGCGTGTACCCGCCTCCAGTGGTCGTGGTTGAAACACTTATCGCAACGAACCTGTCTGGGTGGCGCAGGGCCGTAAGCAGCCAGCGTGATGCGCGCGCGCCTGGGCGCAGGTGAACGTGTGCAAGCGGAAGGCGGCGACCAACATCCGCAGCGCCGGCGCGGACAAGACGGTGCCGCTGAGCGAGCCCATCCGCATGGGCCTGGACGACGCGCTCGAGTACATCGAGGAGGACGAGCTGGTGGAGGTGACGCCCGCGGCCATCCGCATCCGCAAGGGCCCCGTCATGAAGCGCACCGGTCGCGGGTGAGGCGTCTGATGAGGACGAGCTGGTGGAGGTGACCCCGCGGCCATCCGCATCCGCAAGGGCCCCGTCGTCAAGCGCACCGGCTGCGGATGAGAACGAGCTGGTGGAGGGGACGCCGGCGGCCATCCGCATCCGCAAGGGCCCCGTCGTCAAGCGCGCCGGCCGCAGGTGAGCGCGCGCCGCCGCGCGGGCCGCGTGGCCCAGCTGTCGGGCTGCCCGCGTGATTGAGTGCCTCTGGGAGGACAGGGGCATGCAGAGGGCACTCCATGCAGCAGAGGTTTCCAGCTTGAGCTGTGAGCTCTGAGGGGCTCTGGGGAGGGCGATGCACACTAGCCCTCCAGCCCGTTCGCCATTTTTGTGTGCGCAAGGGCGGGGCGTGTCGGTTGCGTCTTCCTTGGTATTAGCCTGAGCTGCTTCACTGGCTCTGACCAGCATATTCTTTCCTCCAGGCGTGAGACGCATGTTCCCAGCCTGCGGGGCCATTGCCGTGATTGTGCACGTTGCTGTATTTTCTAGGAGACATCCTGTAAGCTGAAGTACACCTCCTGAGAGCCTACGACGCGGAAACATGCAGTTGCGTTTGCGATTCGGGGTGCTCTACAGCACACCCACACATGCACCAAAGGGAACAACATGGTGATGTGCATGACAGCACAGTGTGCTTCACCTTGTTGTTCCCTGCTGTGTAACTTCCATCTTATAGGCGAACCTAAGCCAGGTCACGCCTGGCTTGCTGCAAGGCTTGTGACTAGCTAGTTCACACAGAGTCCCCGTGCAGATCAGTTGCACCACATTGCAATAGCTGCAGCAGCGAGCAGCTGTTGCGCCTGTTCGGTGTGAGCATGTGCTGCAACAAGGCATTGAGCGTGTGAGCTACATCAGCTTGAAGCAAGAGCTGGCAAGCCATGGTTGCCATCGCTCTAAATGCCGCCTAATTGTCAAGGCGCTCAGCTAGGCCTGTACCAGCACCGACGGAGGTGAAAACAATGCGCTTCCACACTCGCCCTGCCACGCCAATCAGCCTGCAGTGACACATGGCAGCAGCTGCTGGCACACGGAGAGCTGAAATATGGATACCTGCCGACAAGGTGAGTGCAATGTGCACGCTGTGGCATGCAGCAGCACCCTGTAGCTCACTGAGCGCCGCTGAGCCACCTGGAAGTTGCAGGTCGAGGCTCTGTTTGGAACGCTTGGGACATCTTCACACGTTGCTGGCGCAGAGGTCAAGGTGCGGCAGGAGCGCTCTGCGAAAGCGCAGTGCAATCGCTCGTCTTCCCCTCTGCCCGCGCAGCTATGGTGCGCAGCAGACTAACTTGTCACGGTGTGCACGTGCAGCTGCTGGATTGCAATGGAGAAGAGAGCGCCAGAGGACGCAAAGCGGAGATCGTCGGTGCACGGCCCGCCGTGAGGCGTGCCGCTGACGCTGTCGTCGCCAAGCTGCGCGCCGCGGCTGGTTGCATACCGGCGGACACGGCAGAGCCCGCTGTGTGCGACTGGTCCTACCTGCACCCACAGACGGTGCGCGTTCAGTCCTGTGTTGGGCGGCCCCTGAGCTGGGCACAGCCCGGCTCCCTGCAAGTCATGGCAGGCCTGTATTCGAGAGCAAGGAGGCATGCTGTGCAAAGTTGTGCCGTGCAGTGCATGACGCCTGCTGCCCGCGGTGTGCAGGGACAGCCGCTGGGCCCATTCTCCTGGGAACGGGTGACGAAATGGATCAGCCATGGCAAGATGCCTGGCGATACGCTGATGGAGCGGGGCGACGTGCACTGCTGGCTGCCGCTGTGGCTGGCGCACGTTCCGGCTGCCAAGCCTGCACCAGCGCCGTCTGCACCTGCTGCCGATGCGAATGGCATGCCCTGATTGCATCCTTGGGAGCAATAGAGTGCAAGGACCATGCGCATGGCGGACAGTGTTCAAGCAGACTGTGCTGACTGCTTGCTTGTTGCGTAAGTGATAGCAGAGGGCTAGTCATCATTATGATCATCGAGACACGCATGCGGGGCTTCACAGGTGTTACAAAGTCCTCATTAGTAGACAGACCTTGCTTTCTATCGGGGTTGCTAGGCCTCGTTGCATGTGATCGCTCGCTTACTTCATCACTTCAGAGTTCGTTTTCTGATGGTCGAATTGCAGGTGCAGGTGCAGCGTCTGCCCCGGTGGACGTGGAGATGGAGGAGCTTTGCAACGACTTCGCGGCAGTGCTCGAGTCTGAGCGCGCTGCTGGCCACACGCTGAGCTTCCTGGTGAGCATTCATTGTCACGGTGTTTCAGAAGGCCAGGGATACTAGCGCACCCGGCCTCTTTATGGGGCACAGACAGGCCGCACTGAATCAGTGAAGTATTCAGATTGATCAGCTGCTCAAGGCTGGATCACAACTCAATCATAAGCAAGATGCAGAGCAGAAAGTCAGTGTGGAGCGTAGGAAGAACAGACTTCGCCTCATACATCCCCTCATTATAATGAGCCTGTGCCCGTGTTCAGGATGTGCCATGCGACATGGACGGCGTGGAGCTGGCAGACGTGTCAACGCCCCTGGCGATGGACGTCGCTGTGGGTGCGCGAACGGCCTTGCAGCTAATGTCTGTTCTGCACCTATTCGCTCAAGCTTGCAAGAGTGCCATTTCCTCCTTGCCTGCACGAGGCCCCGAGACACAGCGTCATTACACATGCACATTGCACATGCAGGCAAATGCCCTGCTCAGCTTGCAATGCAGGTTGCAGGCTTCGGCCAGAGTGGATCCGCTCTTGATACTACAGCAGTGTGCGCCGCAGAGGGCCGTGCGGCGCGGCTGTTCCTGGTGGTGGACACCAACATCCTGCTCACGCACCTGGCGTTCTTGGAGCGCCTGCGCAAGGCCGCCAGGGGCGCGCCCGCGCCCGGCGCCCGCGCCGGCGGCGGCGAGCCCGGCGCCGACGAGCCGGCGGCCGCCGACGTCGTCGTGGTCGTGCCGTGGATCGTGCTGTACGAGCTGGACCGCATCAAGAGCGAGCGGCCCGACAGCAGCAAGGGTGCGCTCTGTATCGTGCCATTAGGGTAGCCTACCCTGGCGTCTACAGCCACCGAGCCCGCGTGCTTTAATGACAGTGAGCCCGGCGAGCAGGAGCTGCCGGGCGGGCAGGCCGGCCGCACCTGGCACGCCAGGCGCGCTGCGCGTTATGCAGCCGGCACGCTGCCGCTCACGCGCGCCGACTCGGTGCTGGCGGGGCCGGCAGGGCTGCACAGGATGGCGGCGCATGCGCGCGACGCCATCCGGCACCTGGCGCGCGAGGCTGAGCGGCCGGCCGCCGAGCGCTTCTTCCTCGGCGAGTCGCTCGCAGAGTTCAAGCAGGTGCGGGCGGGCATGCAGGCAGCCTCGGTCATTGCAGGCATGCTTTATATTGGTAAGAAAGGCATGCTGGCCTTTGCACCGTCACACACCTTGAGCATGGGCATGTTGAGGGATGGCTCACGAGCAGGCACCAGCCGCGCCATTGCGCTTGCGCACAAATCAAGTGGTAAAAGCACCTGGCATGCGTCTGATGCGAGCTGGCTGGGCGCAGGCCGGGGCCGCGTTTGGCAGCGGCGGGCGCGCGCCGAACGACGACCGCGTGCTGTTCTGCTGCCAGGCGCGCCGCGAGCGCCTGGCCGACGCGGACGCGGTCGCGCTGCTCTCGCGCGACAACAACCTGCGCGCCAAGGCCGCCAGCTGCCATGTGGCGGCCGTCGAGCCGCACAAGCTGCCCAACTCCCGTGCGGGCGTGCTGCGCATGTGCCGTGACAGCGGCGCGCCGGCAGCGCTACCCCCGCCGCCTGCCCCAGAGGTCGGCAGCGCGCGAGATGCAGGCCCGTCAGCCGGCGCAGTCCCCGGCGCGCCTGCACAGTCGCCGCTGCCGCGCGCAGAGCCGGGGCTGCCCGGCCCGCACAGCCTGCCGAGCGTGCGGAGCGGGGAGCCCCTGCATCCAGGGGTCGCGCCAGGGCCCCGGCTGAGCGACGCGCAGCTGGGCAGGCGGCCTGCGCCGGCTGCAGACTTGCAGCCTGACGAGGAGCGCCGCCACGGCGACGGCGCAGGCGGCGCAGGCAGCGACGGCTGGGCCCGCGCGGCAGCCGCAGGCGCCGAGGGCGGCGCCGCCGCGCCGGGCCCAGCGCTCGCGCGCATCCCGAGCGGCGGCGGCGGCGCCGGCGCAGCCGGGCTCCCTCCTGTGCCGTTCAGGAGCATGGCGAGCGGGGACAGCAGCGGCTTTGCGCGGTCCGGGAGCGGGCACAGCGACGGCGGCGGCGATCCCTGGGGCAACCTGGCGCGGGAGGCGCTGGACGTGCTGGAGGGCGGCCTGTCCCAGGCGGCGCTGTTCTTCTTCCAGAAGCAGCACGGCTGCGTCTGGACCGAGGTCTGAGGCCCCATGCGTGACTGCCCTCGCGCCTGATGCAGCCAGCCATGCTTGCCATGCTTGCGGCGGTTCTTGCCGCTTGATTGTGCTGGAAGTGTTGCCTGCCGCAGTGCATGCGTGCCTGAGCCAAGGCATGGCGATACGTGGGCAACATGGTTTGTCCCACAGGTGACGCCAGAGCCGGTGCCATGGTCGGCGCGCTCGCTGCTGTACGTGCTCACCAACGCCTGGCAGTCGGTCTTCGAGGAGCTCGTGGGCGACATGGACCGCCGCGCCGTGCACAAGGCGGTCAAGAGCCTCGGCAGCTTTGAGAAGCGGGCGGCGCGCATGGCGGGGCCCGCAAATGCCGACGTCGTCGCAGCCGCGTTCAGGGACATTGGGCTGCTGCTCAACAGCTTCCCGCTGCCGCAAGGTGGCGCGCCCGGCCTATGTTGTGGTTGGGTTAGGGTAGGTGTCCACGCAAAAGAGTCACGTAGTGCGTCCACCCGCCGTGCGCTGTGTGTTTGATGTCATTAAGATGAAGGCAAGAGCAGGACACAGTTGCGTTGACTTAATGATAGGGCGGAGCAAGGAACCTATTACTGTGCGCTAAAGGAACCCTGCGTATCGCCCTGAAGCAAGGGGTGTGCTTGTGCATGCATGATATAGTAACGCGACCCGCCCATGTGCAGGCACGCTGCCAGAGGAGTGCGACGCGGCGGTCGAGGCGGGCCCGGCGGCCGAGGCGCTGAAGGCCGCCCGCCAGAGCATCGACGAGCTGGAAGACTTCCGCGCCATGCTGTGCCGCGGCCACGCGCACCTGCTGCCGGGCCACCTGCGCGGCGCCGCGGGCGCGAGCGCCGGCAGCACGCCGCGCGCCGGCGGAGGCGGCGCGGGCGCGCCGCAGCCTGGGCAGCAGTGGGCGCGCCACCCCTTCGCGCCCTACACCGACGCGGGCGGCGCGCACGGGTTTGATGCGGGCGGCGCGGCGGCGGGCCAGCGCGCGCGCGGGCTGCAGCCGGCGCCGGGCAGCGGGCACGGGCGCGAGCACGGGCTGCACGCCGGCCTGCTGGGCGCGCCCGGGCAGCGCCTGTCGTCGCGCAGCCTGTCGGGCGGCTCGCAGGCGTCGCACGCGGCGGGCGCGCTGCACCGCGGCGCCCTGCTGGCCGGCCTGGACGGCCCCATGGGCTCCGGCGGCTCGCTCGCCGGCGGCTTGTCGTCGCAGGGCAGCGCCGCCTCGCCGGCCGCCGGCGCGCCCGTGGGCCCATACAGCCAGGCCTGGGGCGGCTCCATGCCTGGATCCTCCGAGCTGTGGGGGCAGGACAGCGGCGGCCGCCTGGAGCGCATGGGCTCTGACCGGGCCGCGCAGCAGCAGCGCGCGCTGCATGAGCTCCTGCTCGCGCAGCTGGCCGCCGCGGGGCAGCCGCAGGCCTGGCCACAGCCGCTCCGGTCGGCGCCGGGCAGCGCGGGCCTGCTGCAGCCCGCGGGCGACGCGCCCGGCTATGGCGCCTGGGCGCAACGGCAGGCGCCCGACGCCAGGGGCCTGGCGCTGGGCCTGTCCGCGCCGGCGCGGCCCGCCCTGGGCGCGTCGCCCCATGCTGGCGAGGCGGCGCTGCAGCAGGCCGGCAGCGGCCACGGCTTGCACCGATTCTCGGCCGCTGCAGGGCGCGGCGGCGGCGGCGGCGGCGGCGGCGGCGGCGGCGGCAGCGGCGGCGTCGGCCAGGAAGGCGTGGGCGGCGGCGGGGGCGGCGGCCTGGGCGAGGGCGCGGCGGCGCCGGCGGGCAGGCCGGACGGCGCGGCGGCGCCGGCGGGCAGGCCGGACGGCGCGGTGCCGGCCGCGCTGCACTCGATCAACGTCGTCGCCGGCCGCCTGATGGAGCGGCCGCTGGGCGCGCGGGACGTCCGGGAGGCCGTGCGCGCGGTGGGCATGCTGGCGGGCAAGCTGCTGGATGCGTTGCGTGTCGCGCACGCCGGCGCGCGCCACACCATGAGCGCCGGCCGCGACCCCAGCCCGGCCGAGGCGGAGGCCGTTGTGCGCAGCCTGTTTGCGCTGCAGCGCGAGGCGGTCGGCGTGCTGGGCTGCCTAGGGCCCAATGGCAATGGCCGCGACGCCGAGGCGGAAGCCGCGGAGGCCGCCGCCGCCGCGGCGAGCACCGACGATACCCTGGCGGCTGTGGCAGGGTTCCTGCTGAACTCCGCAAACCAGGCAGCCATCCACACGCAGATGCGCACGCTGGAGACCTTTGTGATGGTGGCTGCGGGCGCCACTGATGCAGGCGAGCAGGGCGAGGATTAAGTAGATACACCTAACAAACCACTATGTGATGCAGCCCTCTGTGCTGGCAGCTGTCCAAGTCTCATGTGCCTGTCTTCTGCACGCTGTGCCTGTCTTCTGCATGCTGTGCCATAATTTGCATAACGAGAGAGTGAAAGACACCCAATTTACACGGTGTGCGTAGCACATTTGTGTTCACACCATTTCGAAAAACTGTCTTGCAGGCTACCTACCACAGCATGCAACAGCACCCAGAAACCTGGAGCCACATGTGACTGAGACGTGCAGCACCCAGTAACACTGGGCTGGCCACCTCACAAAGGGTTCAAGACACATGACAGACACAGCTGGTAGGACACATGCCAGCGGCAGACGCCGAGCCTGAGTACTGGCAAACTCTCAAGGGGCATGATACACGGTGTCAGGTCCCATGATCAGCAGATCTCTCCACCTGCCTACTCCTGCAGCGATAGCAAAACGTACTTTTGTAGCCCCGGCTCTCCCAGCGCAAGACCGATTCGGCATAGACCTTGCGTCCTCGCTCAGTCCAGTGCGCCGCGCAGCGCGAGCGGCGCGCCCAGCGCAGCGACCGCCGCGGCCTGCACGCGCGCCGCGGCCGCCGCTGCGCGGCCGCCGAAGCGCGGCCAGCGCGAGCGCGCGGCCGCCAGGCGCCGCAGCAGCAGCTGCGCGCCCTCCAGGTCGCCCGGCACCAGCGCCTCGCCAAAATTGGCGGCCTCGGCCGCCAGCGCGTCCAGCGCGCGCTCCGTCGCGTCGGGCTCGGACGAGCCGCGCTCGCCTGCCGGGCTGCGCGCCTCGTGCGCGGCGGCGCCCGCCAGATGACGCCGCGCCTGGTCCGTCTGGCTGTGCTCGACCCGCTCCAGAGCGTCTATGCTGCCGCCCCGGGCTGCAGCATCCGCGCGGTCCGCCTGCGCCAGGCCGTGCTCCTGCCCCTGCTCGTCCTCTGCCGGAGCGTGCTGTGCAAAAGCGGGCACATCTGCACAGCCCTCCTGCGCCCTTGTCCAGGCAGCACCGACCTCTGCAGCCCCCGCCGTAGCGCCTGCCGCCCAGCTGCCGCTGGTGCAGCGCTCCGCCCCGTCGCCGCATGCCGGCTCATCAGTAGACACGGCAGCGCCGTCCGCGGCCTGGTCGTAGCCAGCCGCCCTGCTGCCCGCCCGCTCCGCCGAGTCCTCGCCGGCGGCGCCGCTCGCGCGCGGGGCGCCGCTGCCGGCAGGCGAGAGCGCGCCGCTGCCGCTCCGGACGGCTGCTGCTCCGTCCGGCCCCCCAGGGCCGCATGCGAGCAGCCCGTTGAGCGCGGCAGCCAGCGCGGCCCACACCGCGCGCGCATCCTCGGTCGCCTCCACCGCGCGCGGCGGGTTGCTCGCAAGGCCCAGGGCCCCGGCAACCCCGGGCGCCCCGCGCCGCGTGCCGCGCAGCCGCGCGGCCCGCGCGCCGCTGCCCGGCCGGCCGGCGGCGCGCATGGCGGCGTGCACATCGGCGTGCGAGCGCGGCAATGCGGCCGCAATCTCCGCGGCCAGCTCCGGAGGCAGCTCTGCAAGCACGGTCGGATCCACGTGTGCGGCCGTAAGGCCCGCAACGCCCGCGGCCATGGCCTCCCTGCGCGCCCACGCACGCAGCGTCGCACGCGCACGCGCGCAGCGTCATGCATACCGGCATGCAGGGCCGGCGGCACGGCCCACACCTCCTCCTGCAACGACGCGCGCTCGCGCGCTTGTCTGTCAGGCTCATGCAGCTGCCGCACCACAGGGCGGACCTGGCCTTGGTGGGCGAGATGAAGGTGGGCGGCAGCTGCTGCTGCCGACGGCCGAGCGCGCGGCCGCCGCCGCCGCCGCCTCCGCCGCCGCCGCCGCCGCCGCCGCCGCCGCCTCCGCCGCCGCCGCCGCCGCCGCCAGCGCCGCCACCGCGCCGCCGCTTGGGCGGCGCTCTCACAGGCACGTAGCCGATGCCTGCATGCATAGGTTTCTCAGACACACACACCCGCTTCAAAAGTCCTGCAGAAGCACAGCGAAGCATTGAGCACTCACTCGCAGGAGTGCCAGCTGCACAGCGTCTTACTTGCATGCAAATAATTAGGTCAGCTTGCCTGCTTCCGGGCCAGAACATCCGGAAAGCATATATCACAACCAACACAATGAGCGGATGACCTCACACGGCTCCCTGCCGCGCCAGGAGCCAGCAGATCTGCAGGCCGGCCGCGTTAGCGCGTGAGCCGGCCACGGCCGCCCCGGCGCTCCGGCAGCAGCAGCGCGCGGCAATGGCGCAGCGTAAGCATGCTCCAGCTTGTCTATGGTTACAGGGCTAGGGTAGATTATGCGCACCGTAGGCGCGCTCCAGCTCGCGCCGCACCGACAGCGGCAGCGCGTCCAGCACGCCCGGCTCCAGCTGCGACGCCGGCGGCAGGGCCACGATGGGCGTCCCGGCCGCGGATATACGGTTAGGGTACGCCGCCGCCGCCGCCGCCGCCGCCGCCGCCGCTGCGGCCGCCGGCCCGCCACCGCACCCGCGCGCGCCTGGCGCCGCGCAGGCCGGTCGTTGGGCGCCGCCCATGCAGTGTGCACCAATACTCTGCAGGTGCGTGTTGGGCGCTCACCACCACCATGACTGCTACCCGCCTGGCATGCGTCGGGCCGCTCAGCAGATCCTGCTGGCGGCGCACGCGCACAATAAGCAGCGGGCTGAGAGCCGCTGCACAGGCCCTTGACCCCGCGCAAGCTGCTCAGCTGCTGCATATCGTGCGCGTGCGCGGCAGCATGGGCCTGCGCATGGCCCTCAACCTGCTGTTCAGCCGCTGCCCAGCCCGCTGTCAAGCAAGTGCCAGCGCCGCCCCGACAACCCAAGCCCGCCTTGCCGGCACTCCGTCCACACGGCAGCACATGCGCACCGGCGGGCCGCCAGGACGGGCTCTGCAACGGGCGGTCCGCAGGCACGCGCGCGTGCGCGGGGCTGCCCCCGCGTGCAGCGCCGCGCGCCGAGTCGTGCTGCTGCAGCAGCTCGCGCTGCACGCTCTCCGGCAGCTCCGCCCACACGCCCGCGTCGATCTGCGCCAGCGCCGGCAGCGCGCGCCGCGCGGCCGGGGTCGCGGCCGGCGCGTCGGGGCTGGCGCCAGGGTCCAGGGCGGCGCGCTCACCGGCCGGCGCGGCATGCGCTTGGCTCGCCCGCGGAGGCTCCGCAACTGCGCCCGCGGCGGCCCGCGCCAGCGGCTGCGGGCCCGAGCCGCGCGTGAGCGGCGCCGCGCGCTCGCCGGGGCTGGGCGCAGGGTCCAGGGCGGCGTGCGGGGTAGCGGCCGGCGGCGACAGCCCCTCCACGGTTTGTCCGCGGTCACCGCTGAGCCGTGCTAAAGCCTCTGGGTTCCGCTCGGGCTCCCAGGGTGCGGCCACACCGCCCGCCTCAGCGCCGGCCGCACGCCATCCGGCCCGCTCGCCCGCGGCAGAGCCGCCTGACACACCTGCCAGCATCCCGGTGCGGCCCGGGGCGCCATCCGCAGGGGCCGCGGCGATCCATGGCGCTCCAGGGTTGGGGCGGCCAGGCGGCGCGCCGGCAGCGCCGTGCGCGGCGGCCGCCGCGGCCGCCCCGGAGGCCTGCAGGGCGCCGCCCGAGGCCAGGGCTGCACCTGCTGCCCCAGCCGCATGCGCAGCCGCATACGTGACCTCTGGAGCTGTCTGCAGTCTTGATGGCCCGGTTGCTGCGCACGCCGCCTCAGTGCCAGGTGGCCTGGCCGAGGATGCGCCAGGGACCCTGCTGTCTGCTGCGGCTTCAGGTAGAAGCGCGCCACCTGCCGGGAGACGCCTGTCGTTCGATGGCAGAGGGAGATGCAGGCCCGTCGCATCCGCAGCGGCAGAGCCGGCCGCGCCGAGCAGCGCGCCGGACCTCTCCCGCAGCGCAGCGCCGCCGCCCGGCGCCGTGGGCGCCGGCGCGGCGCCGGCCAGCGCGGCGGCGACGCTGCGCGCGGCGGGCGCTCGCAGGCCGCCCGGGCTGCGCAGGCGCGGCGGCCCGGCGGCGGCCGCGGCCGCAGCGGCGCCGCCACGCTGCTCCGGGGCTGCCGGGTGCGCAGGGTTAGGGTTCATGCCCTGCGCGGCTGCCGCCGCGGCGTCCTCGGCGCGCTCCTCGGCCATCTTGGCCGCGATCCAGTCGTTCCAGGGGTGCGGCTCGCGCGGGTTGTAGGCGGTCGCCGGCGGCGCGGCCAGCTTGGCCGGCGCGGCGTTGGTCGGCCGCGCCGCGCCGGACGCCGGGTCCGAGTCGAGCCTGGCCATCTACGCGCGCGGCGCCGAGGCGCGCCGGCGCGTCAGCCAGGCACACAACTTATATATGCCCTACGAGGCGCGGACAGAGCAGTTATGCTTATGTCAAAAACCCATCTGAAGCGCATACCCTGGCTTCAGTGGCATCACGTCATGCCGCTGACACGCGCGCTTTCCGCACTTCATTATTTTATTTTCCTGGGCACCAGAGCCTAGGGACGCAGGTGACTGCGTCCCTGACGCAGAGCGCATTCTGGTCGAGGATGCCATACATCTGCAGTGCACTGAGCCAGCCCTCCATGCTGCCACCCCTCCTGCTACCCCTGCGCAGACCACGGCAAGGTGGAAGCGGCGGGCGCGTCGTGAGCGCGACGCCGCGGACGTCGCGCGCGGGCACGCCCGCCGCTCCAGCTCTGCGTGGTCAGCGCAGCGGAGGCGGGAGGGGTGGCAGCGGAGCGGCGGGCGCACTGTAAGCCCGACGCCGCGGATGTCGGCCGCGGGCACGCCCACCGCGCGCAGCAGCGCGCGGCCCTCGCGGCCCAGCTCGGCCGCCTCGCCGGTGAAGCGCGGCAGCGTCACGCTGCGCGACAGGTTGGTGCAGATGCCGTGGCCTGCGTGGGCGGGGCGTGCCCGGCTTGCGGCTCCATGGCGCGTGGTGCCGCCGCTGTCTTCCGTTGAACATCCAGCAGTGACACACTGAGATGGCCGACATGCAGCTGAACTCCCAATGTGCCAGAATCCGTTCGTATGTACTTGCAATGAGCCTGTTGTCCTGCATGCACCTTATGTACATCTCCGCGTACACGGTGACGATTGCATGCACAGGGTGCAGCTAATGGACGTAGTACATCACTCGCAACTAAATTCCCTAACTGCTCATAACATGTGAAGAGTAGTCTGCGGAACAAGCGCGCATGCAGACGTGACGCGCGTCTCAACACGCCGGGCTGTCAGGCAAGGTGCGCGGGCGCGCGGGGCCGCGCCGGGTGCGCACCCAGGAACTTGCGCGGTTCCGGCGCGCCCGCCTTGCGGCGCTTGAGCTTGAGCGTGAGGGTGCGCCCGCGCGCGCCCGCCGCGGCCAGCCGCTCCGCCAGCTGCCGGCGCGCACTCCCGGGCTTGCTCGCAGCCCGCCCGCTGCCGTGCATGCTTCATAGCGGAGTGCGCACCACTCAGCCTTTCAAATACGCAGGGCTTGCTGCTGACTTGTAAGTACCCAGGACACGTTCTGCGCGGCCGCCGCGTTCAGGCGTAGGGAGCAGCGCACACAGGCCTGCAACGCAGCAGGCATTCCCGTGCTTAGAAAAGCCACGCCACACTGGCTTGCGCCGCGCCGAACAGTTCTCAGGAGACGCTGCCGCGCCACCATAGAGCCGCCGCGCTCGCCCGGCGCGCAGGTGCGGGCGCGCGCCTGCGCCGCCAGCTCGTCCACGAAGCGGTCGGCGTCGGCCTGGCCGTCAAAGCGCACGCCGTAGTTGATCTCGCAGCCGACCGTCTTGCGCGCGCCGCTGGGCTCCACCTCGCGCGCGTCGCGCCCGTGCGCGTAGTCCCACAGCTGCGCGCGCGCGCGGCTTTACCGCGCCATCCGGACGTCTCTGGGAGTATGCACTTGCCACGCACATCAGAGGCATGGGAGGTGGTCAGTACATGCTATGCATGGGAAGACAAGGCGATTCTTTTTTCTGGAGTCCGGAGACTACTCCCACAACGTGTCGCGAGAAAGTGCATGCCCCAGTCCAGGCTTGGAAAACGTTATAATAACAGCGCATGGATAGCAAGCGCCAGCATGAACAGTCCTTAGACATAGAGGCGGGACGCACCGAGGCGCCCGTCTTGGCGCCAAGCTCGCGCTGCAGCGCCTGCCGCGGCCGCGCGCGCACGTCGGCCACGCTGCGGATGCCCAGCGCGTCCAGCTTCTCGCGCGTGGCGTAGCCCACGCCCGGCAGGTCGTCGGCCGCCAGGCCCAGCAGCAGCACGTCCGCCTGGGGGCGCTCAGGTTTACTATAGGGTTGAGGTGAGCCGCGCCCAGCTTCTCGCGCGTGGCTTGCCCCATGCCTGGCAGGTCGTCGGCCGCCAAGCCCAGCAGCAACGTCCGCCTGGGTGTATTTAGGGTTCATGCAGGGCAACGCAGGGTTAGGTTGCACCGCACCAATGCCCGCCGCGCCCGGCGGTGGCACGCCCGCCCAGCTGCCGGCGCATGGCTGGTCCCCGGTGCAGCGAGGATGCGTGATGCGCGACCTCGCCGCACGGCAGCATGCCGCCTGCCCGGCAGGGTCGCTGCCGCGCGCGCGGCCCGGGCGCGGGCGCGCCTGCTCAACGGTGACGCGCAGCTGCCCGTCAGGCTTAGCGCGGCGCGTGGCAAGGCGCGCCAGCAGCAGGTTGGGCCCGATGCCGGCCGACGCGGTGCAGCCGGTTGCCGCCGCAATGTCCGCGCGCAGCGCCGCCACCAGCGCCTCCGGGTCGCCCAGGCCTGCCGCGGGGCAACGCCCTGATTAGGCTCGGCTCTACTGGGCTCGTATGTTCATGCCTTGCCACACCCTCCAACCCCCATACGAACATGACAGCCACTGCCGCTTCCAGTGCAAACATTGCCCTGAGACACGGCCCGGACCCTCGCGTCCCCAAAATGACGCAGTGCGCTGTGCAGGGCCTTGAGCAAGGGAGGGTTAGAGATGGGTGGCCTAAACCAGGCCCAGAGTGTCTAGAACGGGAGCGGCTTAGCCGCTTGGCGCGGCTGCGGGCGCGCGCCAGTGACGTCCATGAACGCCTCATCGCAGGACAGGGGCTGCACGCAGGACGTGCGCTGCAGCATGAGCCGGTACACCTGGCCCCGCACGCGGAAGCGCCTCACCGCCCGTCCATGCGAGCAGGGGCGGCGACGGACGGAGGCACGCCGCCAAAGCGACCGCACATGCGGAACAATCTGTTACAGCGCAGCGACCACGAAGCTGATGCTCCGCAATCGGACCTGACCCAGGCGTTGGGGCACAGCGACCATGAGCATGCCCCGGTGCCAGGGGGGTAGGGTAAGCAGGGTAATCCGCCTGCTTGCACGCCACACACAATGTGCTTGCTCACATGCAACGCACGCAGGGCGGGTCAGGGGGGCGCGCCTGCTCCGAGATGGCCTCGTACTTCTCGAACTCGTAGGGCATGACGACCAGCCCCGGGCACAGCGCCTTGGCGGCCTCCATGAACATGCCGGCGCGCACGCCGAGAGCGCGCGCCTCGTAGCTCGCGCTGGACACCTCGCCCGCGCCGCGCGCGCTCGCGCTGTGGCTGATCGCGATCGGCTTGCCGGCCAGCTCCGGGTTGTCGAGCACTGCGCAGCCGGCGCGCTCGCTCAGGCGCTGCCCAGGCCGCCGATCCTGGCTGCAGGTGTCTGAGGGAAGCCAGCCATGACCGCCCGAAAGGCTGGTCGGCGCCTGCAGCTGACAGGGCTCGCCAGGCTTGCACGCGGCGGGGCGCCCGCGCGCGCCGCCCAGTGCGTGGCAGCGCAGGCCAGGCGCCCTGCCACGAGCAGCAGGGCCCCCGGCCCCGAGGCAGCGAGCAGCAGGGTCCCCGGCCCTGACATTAGGGTTATGAAGCCTATCATGCATGGCGCCGCGCCCCCGCGCGCCTGCGACCGACGCAAAGAAGCAGTCCATGTCGATGTGCACGATGGCGCGGGCGCGGCCGCGCGCCGGCGGCGCCGGCGCCGGCGCCTCGCGCGCCAGCTTGGCCGCCAGCGCCTCGATGCGCGCCTGCGCGTGTCGCAGGCAGGCTGTCATGGTTGGCTGCGCGCGACCTGGGAGACGAAAGACGAGGGACGTGTGCACGGCTGCGCGGCGCTAGAGTGCATGATCACGCCTCCGTAACGGGCAGGACACCTGCATACAGCATGCGGCCGCCGAGCCAGGACGGCCAAGGTGCCGTGTTCAGAGCGCACAAGCAGGCAAGGCGAAGGCACAGGCAGGACCAGAGTTCTCGCCGCAGGCGGCTGCAAGGCGCGCGGCCGGCGCGCCTTCCAGCTGCCGATGAAGTGCAGCCGCGACGCCGCCCAGAACGTCTTCTGGAAGGCAGGGTCGTCGCGGCTGGAGCGCGGCGGGCCCTTGAGGATGTCCTTGGACGCGCGCGCCGCCGCGGAGATCTGCTCGGCGGTGCGCGGCGCGCCGGCGGCGCCCGCGGGGCCGGAGCGCGGCCGGGGCGGGCCCGCCCGGGCGCTGCCCGGCTGGGGTGCGCCGCCGGCGGGCCCTGCCGCGCCGACCCTAGCAAAGCCCGGAGGGTCGGGGCCAGACGGCGCCCCGACCCCGCCGAGGGTGGCCGGGTCGGCCTCTGCAGCGGCGGCGTTGGCAGGAATCGTATGGTCGATGCCGAGGGGCGCGCCGGCCTCGCCCAGGGTCGCAGGGCCGGCTGCGCTGCGCGCCTCCTCGCCGGAGCACACACCGGCCCGGTCTGCGCCGCCCACGCGGCATTTCTCCTCCGCGTCCTCCGATCCCGCGTCGAGCACGCCGCCGGACCCCTCAGTGCCGGCGGCACCGCCGCCACTGGAGCGAGGGCTGTCCGGTATGGCCGCGTCGCTGCCGCCGCTGCCGCCGCTGCCGCCGCTGCCGCCGCTGCTGCCATTGCGCTCTGCTTCCTCGACGCGCCCTTGCGTCCAGAGACCTGCACCCTGGCTGCCAGTCGGACCCTGGCTCGCCTCCCCTGGCCAGGCCGGGCCGTTCCATGGTTCCGGCGCGGCGCCGCCCGCCGCCCCAGGTCCCGCCGCGCGCCGCTGCGCAGCTGGCGCCGCAGCCGCCCTGCCGCGCCAGTCCGCTGCGCCGCCGGGCGATGCTATGATGCTGGCGACGCTCTGCAGCGGAGGGCTCTGCCAGGGCGCGGCAGCCGCCTGCTGGCGCCGCTCATCGTCTGCGCGCCCGGCCGCTGCCTGCTGCAGCCCTCCGGGCACCAGGCCACCGGCCACGCCCGCATCGCGCTCGCCGTCGTCTGAGCCGCTTCGCCGGGCCTGCGCTCCGTCCTCGCATGCGTCTGCGCAACTCGCGCCAGCTGCTTTCGCCTCAGCACGCATGCCGTCGTGCCCGGCGCGCTGTGCTGCCTGCGCGACCCCGGGCTGCACCGCTCGCGCGGCTGCCTCGCCGCCGGCGCTGTCGCTGACCAGAGCAGGCAGCTGCGCAGGGCGCGCCGGCAGCGCCGCCCGCCCCGCCTGCCCAGGCGCCTCCTGGCGCAGCGCGCTCGTCGGCGCGGGCGCTGCGCCGCCCTGAGGTGCCTCGGCGTCTTGCCTGCACTCCCCCGCGGTCCCCGGGCGCCCGGTGGGCCCCGCTGCGGCGTCGCCTGGTGGCCCAGGCCGCGCTGGCGCGCCAAGGCCCGGGCCTGGCGCAGAGCTGGGGGAGTTGCTGGGGGGGCCGCCGGCGGGCACGGCCAGGTGGCCGCTGGTGGGCCTGGCGGCCCAGGCGGGCAAGTGCGCGGGCGCAGCGGGGCGCGCGGGCGCCGATCGGGACAGTGGCTGCGCCGCAAAGGCGGCCAGCGTGCGCTGCCCGGGCGCGTCCCGCAGCCGCCACAGCGCATACTCGGTCACCTGCCGCGCGCGCGCGGCGCCTGCGGGTGAGCGCGCCGCAGGGACGGCCAGCGGCGCCTTGTCCCGCCCGGGCGACACAGGGCTTGAGGAGGCCTGGCGTAGCATGCAGGAGCAGCACCACAGCCAGTGCACAAAGCGCTGGCCGCCAGGCTCCAGCCAGGCGCGGCCCTGCAGGGGCCAGGCGCTGGCAGGCGGGCGCCGGGGAAAGGGGCCACAGGGCGGCGGCGCGGCGTACCGGCAGCAGGCGGCCGGCGGCGAGCGAGTCGACCACCCACTCCGGGCGCACGGTCGGGGGCGGGCTGCGCTCGTGCGCAAAGTGCTTGACCTTGGAGTCGGGCAGGTTGCAGCAGACGATGTGCGTCACCTCGCGGCTGTAGTAGTTCTCGAAGCGGCCCCCGTTCTCCGCCATAATCTGCTTGAGCTCCTGCGCCGCGCCAGCTCGTGCGTCACACATATCTCCGAGCAGAGTCCAAGTGTGTTCAGGGCGCCTTGTGCGCCCGCGTGAGCAGGCGGACCAGGTGCGACGGAACCGTGAAGCCATTGACGAACAAGTTCACGCCCGCAAACACGCCGCCTCGGCCCGCAGCCAGCTCCTCGAACTGCTCGTGCAGCTTCCTGTTCTTGACCTGCGCTGGCACACAGCGGCGGTGAGCAGGGAGGGCCGCGTCATAAAAGAAACAAGGAGCTCCTTCTGTGCGCTTGCCTGCATGTACTTCCCGAAGCTCCCGTCATGGTGCAGGCTGTCGGGGTTGAGGTCGGCCGGGTTGCGCTTGACGCCGACGTGGATGTTGGAGCGGCTGCGAGGGTCAGTCATGGCCTGCACTTGGTGGCGCGCTGGCGCTGCATGGCAGCTACCAGGGAACGGCACTTGAGCTCGTGCATGGAGTCCCTGGCTCTCCTACCTCGTCGAGCTCGCGAAACACCACTTCTTTCTTCCACTTGTGCGCATGCGGAGTTTGAATAGGGTATGGGTTGCTGGTCCGAGGCTCGTGCACCGGTGATAACGGCCATCTCTGCCCCTCAACTCATCTTTTGGGTCCCATGACGTGCGGTGCAAGGTTCTGCCTGCTGGTGCGAACAGCCTGTGTAAAGGACATGGATGCAACAATTAAATCGGCGCAGATGTATCACAGCACATTTCCTGTCGCTTCGATGCAGAACACTTCAGGCCAGCAGAAGTTTGGACTAACTCTCACAGTCCCGCCGCTTACGAAATGACACAACTCATGCACATGCGCAGGTGCTTGGGGTGGCCCTGTTCTTCTCGGGCCATGCCAGTGCACAGGCGTACAAGCCCGGCGTGACAGACTACAACTATACGGAGATAGCCAGGGCTGCGGCGCTGTCGCGCAGCACACTCAACTACACTGACGCTGCCGGGGCCAACCTGACGGTGCGCTTCTCAGTCATAAATTCATTCACCAGCTTGGACATGATAGCTGCAGCACTGTCTGCACACTAACTTGACCGCCTGCGAGGTACAGCCGCCAGCTGCTGATGCAGGGAGCTTGCATGTGCAGGCGTATGTGGCCTACAGCAACACCAGCTCCCAGCCGCGGCCGGCGGTCATCGTGGTCCCGGACTACGACGGCATCGGCAACTACGAGCGCTGGCGAGCTGACCTGCTGGCGAGCCTGGGATATGTCGGTACGAGCCCGTTGTTGCGAAAAGGGTGCAGCAAACCTAAACATGCAGCATAAGCTGACCTGTTGGCAAGCGCATGGCATGTAGGTATGCGCAGGACTTCTGCACTGATACTATGCTGTGGTCTGTGCAGCTGTGGGTCATTGTGAGTGGCTAACGACTCACTGGAATGCCTGCCTGAGGTACCCGTTTCATTAGTGAATGATGCAGACTTCACCATGTGCGCATAGTCTCATTTGCTCTTCTTTGTTGTCATGTAATGCAGCCTTTGGCATGTCCTGCGCTGCGGCAGGATTTGTGGCAGACATATACAACAACAGCGTCGCGCAAGGCCCGAGCCTGCCCGAAGCCAACCGCTCCGCGATCATGAAGATCTATAACAGCGACCTGCCCCTGCTCCGCAGCCGCCTGCTGGGCGCGCTGTCCACGGTGCGCAGCCCCGTTTCAATCAGGATTGCGGGGCTGTAGCACTTGTGCAGGGCGGCGGTGCTGCAGAGTGCATCTGCGCTGCGCCACGCACAGTGCAAGTGGACGCGCTGATTTCTGTTTATGAGGCAAGGTGGTGTCTGTGTGTTAGGAGTGCAGATTCTCAAGGACAGGTGTGCGATGGGCCGCGGCTGGTGACCCGTGTACGTATGGGCGTCGCAGGTCCGGAAGCTGCCGCAGGTGCAGGCAGACAAGATTGCGGCTGTTGGGTGCGTAGACATGGAGCCTGTGGCCTGCTCAGCATCAAGCTGGCCTGCATCTCTTCAATGATGCTGCATTTCTAAAAAACAGTGGGCAAGCATCAAGCTGAATGCTTTCCTTCATATTTATATATGCAGGAAAGCAATCAGCTCACATATGCCCAAGCTCCAGCTGCTGCGCCTGTCACGAAGAAACCTTCAAGTGCAGCATGAGGGCTGCTGTGCCGTGATGCAGCCTGTGCTGGATGGAGATTGCGCCCTGCCGCTATGTAGGTACTGCTTTGGCGGCGGCGCCGTGGTCGAGTTTGCGCGGCAGTGGCCCGACACGCCGGGCCTGCGCGGTGCGGGCCCGCTCCAGCGCATCACGCGTGGTGCATGCATCTGCACAACATGCATGACACTTCGCATGACAATAACCCCTGCATGCATGTTCGCGCATGCGCCATATGAGTATATACACTGAAAACAAGATGTAGCAGAGCCTGAAGTGTGAATAACAGATGCAAGCAGTGCATGATACGATGCTGCATGCACAGGCAGCATGTGACCTTTCAGACATTTAATATCTGCACTGAAAAGAGGCGTGCAGCCTGCCTGCAGGCGTGGCGCTGCAATCCGCAGACATGTGAGGCCCTCCCAGACCCTTACACCTGTGTGAAAAGAGGCTTGGGGAAGTGTTGCAGGCGTGGCCAGCTTCCACGGCTCGCCGCTCGTGCGCAACGGCAGCACCGCCAAGCCCGGCACCAACGTCAGCGTCATGATGTTCAACGGCTACGACGATGCTGGCGTGACCGCCAAGGCAAAGGCAGACGTGCAGGTGCTCATGCTCGCACAGGCTCACACGGGGCAGCAGGCCACCAGGGCACAGGCAGCGGATGAGGGCGTGAACATGTGCCGCTGTTGCGCCTGGTTCCTTGTTCAAAAGTGCGAAGGACATCTTGCACTGCCTGAAATTTAAATTGGGCTTACTGCCTAGCAACTGATTGGAAGCAAGCTTGCAGCATGTGATCTCGTTTGTGATGTGTCTTACTATGTTACATTCCAGACGAGGTGTGTCGTGCCTTGCTGTCGCTCACAACTGCGCAGGTGCGCTGTCTCTCTTGCTGTCAGCTCTCATGGTTGGTGCCCATGGGTTCGTCCGCGGGGTGCAGGCTGAGCTGGAAGCTGCCAACACCACCTGGAGCCTCACAGACTACTCGCACACGACGCACGCATTCACCCTGCCCAGCAACGCGCTCTGGACGAGTGGGCCGGTCCGCACCTGACCTCGCGCCGGGCACTGCTGTGACTGTCTCGGCCTTGCGACAGTGACCTGCGCTGCCTCCCACGGGCTCCATGACACCGCCACTCCTCAGGTTCCCCGTGTCAGAACATGCCAGCAGGTGTTGAGGGTGAATACCCTTTCGCAGGCGCCCAAGAATGCGTACTCGCCGTGGGCGGATCGCCAGAGCTGGTGGGCGCTGCGCTCCTTCCTGCTGACCGTGTTCGAGCTGGGCAATGCGACCAACCCGTACACGTCGGCCGGCGCGGTGACGTATGACTACCAGTCCGACTTTGATGGCAACGCGCCCATCACAAGCTGAGCGCTGCTGCTGGAGCGCATGCTGCCGCGCATGCGGCGGCCGCTCGCTTATTTCGTGTCCATGTCTGTGGTTTTGCGCGCTTAGAGACATTCCCGGCACCGGTCTCGTGATGCATGCTGCGCTCTTTTGGTCTGGTGACAGCGCCCGTAATAGCTATAGAGTATCCAGGGTCAGCATTTCACGAATCGAGTCTGCCATGCAGCACTGCCATGTTCACGCTAGAGCGTGCTGCGCTTGAGATAGTTGCCACAGGAATGGAAGCGGTTCTGCTGTGTGTCGCGCACTCGTTAAGCTCTCAATGCCTCCTGCTCCTAGCCTCACCACATGTGACTGGGAAGGTCTGCACGTACATAGCCAAGTCCTCAGCCAAGACCGCTGTGCCATACAGTGGATGCGCCTGTCCGCCACACCCCTTGCACACGCACCCACAAACTCACCTGTACACAAGCACATCGCCGCCTTGGCTGTATGCTGCTGCAAACTTGGAGCCGGCCTCAGTGGGGTGCATGAAGGCCAGCTGTGCACGGGGCACGACGTAGCCTGCGATGCAGTGACACCTGCGCGCTGCGCCCACGTGTCATTGCCCCACAGGCCGGGAGCACTGCACCACCTGATATGCCGCGCACTTTGCCGCAGGTGCTTCTTCACCCTCCGGCCTGGCCCCGCGCCCAGGAATGTGCATCAAGCAGCGCCTGCATGCCTGCAGGCATATTCATCTCTAGTGAAAGCAACGGCACATGTGCACGTATCGATTGACATGCCTGTATAGAAGTTCAAAAAGGTCGGCTGGGGCTAGCTGCAGGCCGCGCCTGGCGGCGTCCACCAGGCGCGTGGCGACGCGCTGCCGCCGCGCCGCCGCGGAGACCCACAGCACGCGCACGCCGCACGCCGCGCGCCGTGGCGCCGCCGCGTCCACGACCAGCGCCGCGCGCGTCAGCTCCCGCGCGCCCTCGCCCGCATGCGCATGCTGCGCGCCGGGCTCGCTGGCCGCAGCAGGCCTGCCCGCTGAGGCTCCGCAGCCAGATGCGCCGCCCGGCGCGGGGCATGCAGCGCTACTCGCCGCCGGGACAGCGAGCGCGGGCGGCGCGGTTGCGCAGCCGTCGGCCGCGACAGCCGCGTGCGACGGCACGCGGCCGCCGGCGTCGAGGGCGGCCTGCATGCCGGCCTCTGCCTGGGCGCGCCCGCATGGTTCGAGGCCGGGCTGCAGGGGCCGCTCGGCCGGGCCGCTGATGCCAGGGCGCGGCTGCTTCGCGGCGCCGGCGAGCCACCGCTTGAGCAGCGTGGCGCCTCCGCTGGCGCCACGGCCCGCGCTCGGCGCCGACAGGCAGGCGGCAGGTTTGCCGGCCGCGCACGCGCGGCCACGGCTGCTGGCTGCACTGCATGCCGGCCTGTGCCGGCCGTGGATGCATCCCAGGCGCCCGCTGTCGCCCAGGCAGCCGTCGCTGGCGGCTTGCGCCTGCGGGCACTGCATGCATGCGGGCGCGCTGGCAGGCGCCTGAGAGGCAACGTGCGCGGCCGCCTCGGCGCTGCTCACGCACGGCGTAGCCCCGCCTTCGGCCGCGCCGCCCCCGCACGTGCTGTCCGGGGGCGGCGGCGGCTGCGCTCGTGCGGCTTGCTGCGAGTGCGATCTCGTTGTGAGGGTGTGCGCCGCGCTACCCGCTGCAGGGCTGGCAGCGCGCTCTTCCCGGCCGCCTGCCTGACCTGCAGACTCCCCGGTTGTGGGACCCCCAAGCAGGGCACCCCGCTCGGTGCGGCTGCAGCAGCTGGACGCCGGTGCGGCGGGCGAGCGCGCACGGCCGGGCAGCAGGGCTTTCGCGGTCCTGCCGGCAGCGGCACGCACGGCTGGACACGCCGTTGCGATGGCCTGCGTCACCGCGGCCCCGACCACGCGGCGGCTTGCGGAGATGTAGAGGAACACCTGCGCGGCGTGTGCATGTGGCCTGTGGGTGGGCGGCGACACAGGTGACCCAAGCAGCGGCAGGGGCCGCAGGTGACCAGATGTCGGCCAGCAGGAACCCAGCGACCTCCCAACGGCTAGCCTGACCGAGTATCCTTGTGCCGCCGCCTTGTGGTCCAGCATGTATAAACACGCACCCTGCAGCGGGATTCTTGCTGCCTGAGGCAGACGCCCTTCTGCCGCGCGCGGCCAGGCATACAACAGGAAAGCAGTGTGCGCTGGACTGAAGATGGACAACGGCCCCGTACGGCGTGCCTCGTGCAACCCCCGCGCGAGGCACCGGCGGCACACCTTCACGGGCACGGAGAGCAGCCAGCCGGGCACCAGCCCCAGCCGCTCCTCCAGGAACGCGCACACCTCGCGCACCTGCGGCCCCTTGCCGCTGCGCTCAGCGCCACGCAGCCTGTGCCGCGCCCTGTGCTGTCGCGGAAGCCTGCTCGCGTGCAACCCGGGAGGCGACCACCAGGCTTGAATTGAGCTCTCAGGCACACTGCCGACGGCGGCGCTTGTCCCTGGGCAGGTTGCGCAGCAGCGAGCTCTCGGGGCTGCCCCAGACGCTCGGCAGGTATGCAGCTTGGTGCGCGGCGGCCCCGCGCCTTGCGCTGGTGCGCGGCCGGGTCGTGCGGCAGGACGAGCAGGATGCGCCCGCCGCCGGCGTCGCGCTGCACCACGCGCTCCACCTGCCAGCCCTGCAGGGCGGGGCCGACAGAGGCTCGCACGGCGGCGGCGGCGGCGCGCGCGCGTGCCTGCTGGCGCAAAGGAGGCCGCGCACCTGGAAGCGTATGCCCTGCACGTGGCTGCTGTGGAAGGCCGCATGCAGCCTCTCGTCGGTGGCCTGGCCCTGGCAGTAGAGCATCCCGCACACGCCACAGGTGGTGCTCGCAAAGTTCGCCTGCGCTGCCGGCAGCTCTAGCTGCGAGCTCTGCTGCATGCGCTGTTATGTTCGCGGCCTTACTGCGCGCAGTTCCATAAACCACAGGCAGGAAGGGGACGCGACTGGGCTGCAGGCACGACGTGCACAGCAGCACACGTTCTGCCCGGGACCAGCACCTGCCCCAGGTCCAGGTGCAGCTGCGTCAAGGGCTTGCGCTCAGCCGCTGCGGCCGCCCCGGCACGCTGCGCACCGCCCGCACTGCAGGGACCGCTCGCGGCCGCGCAGGCAGCTTTCCCGGCAGGCGTGCCGCCCTGGCGCGCGCTGGGGCTGGCTGGCATGCAAGGTGTCTGCGCGTTCTCTGCCAAGCTGTCCACGCAAGTCGCCCTGCGTGCGGGCAAGAATGTTTGCGACTGCAACAGCACATACGTCTCGCACACTGCCCGAGCCCGCATACAACGCACCGTTGCCTCGGCCTTTTGCGGCTGTATGTTCGCTGCACCAGCCCAGCGTCCATGGCGGCGCGCACTGGCGCCTTTGCAGCAGGCAGCAACACGCCGTCTACGCTGCGCGGGGCGGGCTGCGCAGCTGCCGGCGCTTGTGGGGAGAAGAGCGGAAGGTGCGCTTCTGTTGGAGACGAGAGCTGTTCTTGGATGGTTTGCGAAGGAGCCAGGGGCGAGTGAAAGGAAGAAGAAGCAGTGTTAATGTCAATATCAGTGGAAGAGCAATCGACCGCGGAGCAAGGCTCTGACAGCTCATCAGCCCCCTATTATCTGTCCACCTGCCGTCATTGTGAAATGGTGTGTCCAGGGCGGTGGCACGTATAAATCTTAGATAATCCTCATGCGTTGAGTACAGGCGTGCACGCCCGGCCTTGAACACGCGTATACGGCTCGCAGCATCGTACCTAAGTTGCTCAGGCCATCGATTGTATAGCTCGAGAGGTTGTGTGTGCAGGCGCCTGCGGTCTTCCTCTGCGGCAATGCCGCGAGCAGAGCTATGCCAGACAGCTGCAAACGCTTGAGCTGCAGGCCGTAGTGCCCGCTGTGAGTGCGCCGGGGGCGCAATGCCGGCCGGCAGCCTGGACGGGGGCGAGGCGCTGCTGAACCAGCAGGTGCTGCGCGGCCTGGGCGACAAGCTGTATGACAAGCGCAAGCTCGCCGCGCTGGAGGTGGAGCAGCTGGTGAAGAACTTGGCGCGCGAGGCGCGCGGCCCTGGGCCCGCCCCTCGGCCCGCGCCTCCGCGCCCGTGCGCTCGGACGTTCCCCGGCACCGGCCTGCCCCAGCCGTGCAGCGAGGCCGCGCGCCGGAGCCCGCTATCCGTCACAGGCACAGGCCGCGCCGCGGGAGCACGGGGCTGGGCCGGCGGTGCAGAGCGTGAGCGAACGCGTGAGCGAACGCGCGGCGCGGGGCGGCAGGGCTACTGGCGCGCGGTGGTGCAGATCCTGGACCGCCTGACTCGGGACTACGCCTACTCGCCGCAGGCCAACTGCCGCAAGGGCGGCCTGCTCGCGCTGGCGGCGGCCGCGGTCGCGCTTGCCGAGCGCAAGCAGGCCCGCCCCCGGGCGCCGCGCCGCCCCGCTTTGCCAGCCTCCAGGCGCTGCTGCTGCTCCCTTCGTTGGACAGAGACTCCACTTGAGGCAGCAGGCAGTGCCGCAAGGCGGGCCTGCTCGCACTGGACGCAGCTGCGGTCTTGCTCGCCGAGCGCAAGCGGGTCTTTACTGCGCTTCCATGTGGCAGCCAGGGAGCACAGGCACGCTCCTGTGGAGCAGCAGCATGCCTGATGCAGTGCTGCATGGCAGCGCACGCGCCGGCGGGGCGGCTGACTCCTGCACTGCCTGTCACATGTCCCGGCACACCTCCGTGTGAGGTGCAGGCAGCAGTGGCAGCGCTTGCGCAGCTCGCCCGCTCGGTGCGGGCTGCGGGGCATGCACCGGCAGCAGGCGGCGGGGGCGCCCACGGGCGGTGCGCGGCGGGGCCAGGATGCCAAGAAGCGCGGCGAGGCGTGGGTGGGGCCGGACTACCTGGCGTCGGTGGTGCCGCCGGTGCTCAACGCGCTGGTGGACGCGGACGCGCACGTGCGCTACTACGCCTGCGAGGCGCTCTACAACATCGCCAAGGCGCGTCCATGGCACTGACTTCCTTATTATTATTTTCCAAGATGTTTATATCAGCGACCCGCCTCTCGTGTGTACGCTCTGCAGTCGCTCAGCCCCAGGCCTTGTCCCTGGTGCGGCCCCAGGGCTGGAGCCGCCCTGTGGCCAGCCCGGCCGCGCGAGTCCGGTCCGCGCACGCGGCGCAGGCGCACAGCGGCCGCCTTGAGACATGAAGATGCTGGCAGCGAGCGCCGCTCGGCTCGCTGCTCAGCGCGCAGCCTCCCTGCAGGACAGGGTAGGGTGTTGCACCCTACCAACCCTATTCCAACCTGACCGCTGACACGGCAGGTCGCGCGCGAGGACTTCCTGGAGCCACACTTCACGGCCACGTTCGACGCGCTGTTCCGGCTGGTGGCGGACCCCGACCCGGCCGTGCACCAGGCCACGACCTTCCTGGACGCGCTGATGAAGGCTCGTGCCCGGCTCCGCCTGCCCCTTGCCCCATAGCAGCTTGCGGCGGCGTCCTGCGGCCTGTCCGGCCTGGGCGAGCTCTTGCGCTTCGGTGCTTGTTGGGTGGCGCTGGGTGCTGCCGCACCAAGCAGCCCATGTGCTCAGCTCCAGCCTGAGGATGCTTTCTGACAGCAGGCCCGAGGAGCTTGCTCTCTGCCACGCGATAAAGCTTTATCGGCCCGAAACTGCATGCAACCTGTGCTGCATGCGCTCCGGCTCTGCGGCTGGCCGGCGCGCAATGTGCCGCGCGCGCGCGCGCGCGGCAGGACATCGTGACGGCGCACGAGCACTTCAACATGGACGACTTCGTGCAGCAGTTCCAGGAGTCGCTGAAGGTCACGGCGCCGCGCAAGCGCGCCTTCCTGCTGTCCTGGATGCAGGCGCGGCCCTGGCCCAGCCCTGCGCCAGCATACAGGCTCGCGCCGCCACCGCAAGCGCGCGCGGCCGCGGCGCCTCGCGCGCCGCCCTCGCGCGCGCCGCGCCGCCCCGCGCAGCGGGGCACCGCCAGGAGCGCTCTCGCAGCGCGGTCCTGCAGGAAAGCACCGGCGCTGGCGAGGGAGCCCTCAGAAACTTTAATCCCAGTGCGCTCCTGCGCGGGTCCTGTGTGAGCAGGGGAGTCTCTGCACCCTACCCTAGCTCTATCCCTGCCCGCGCCGGGCGCCGCGCAGGTGCTGGCGAGCGTGCCGGACCTGGACATGCTGGCGCACCTGCCGCGCTTCCTGGAGCGCCTGCTCGACTGCCTGCGTGACCCGCTCGGCGAGGTCCGCGTGCAGGCCGCCAAGGTGCTGCAGGCGCGCCCCGCCCAGCGGCAGAGGTGGAAAGATAACTAGTGCAGTATGCCGCACATCGGCGGCGCGGGCACGCTCGCCAGGGCGCCGGGCGCCCGCGACGCCCAGGCGAGGCAGGGACCCTGGCTCTGCGTGAGCAGGCTCTGCAACCCCACCCCGGCGCAATGTCCTGAGGTGGGGCAGATTATGCGGCGCCAAACCGGCGCCAAACCCTGCGACAGGACCTGCTGCTGGAGGTGCAGACGTCGGCGGGCGACGTGGACGTGGGCGGCCTGACGGCGGTCCTCGCGCACGCGGCGCTCAGCGACGACGACGCCATCCGGCTCACCGCGCTGCGCTGGCTGCGCACGTTTGTGCTGGACGCGCGCAGCGCGCTGCTGCCGCAGTACGCGCTGGTGCTGTCCGCCGTGCTGCCCGCGCTGGCGGCCGGGCCGGCCGAGGTCGTGCAGGCGCGCGCGGCGCGGGCGCCAGACCGGCGCAGGCAGGGGTGTGCCTGGGCCGGCCGCGGGGCTCTGTCTGCAGCCCCGCTGCGGGCCTCGCGGCGGCGCTGCCGGGACAGCCGGGACGCTGCAGTCTACCAACGCTATGCTATATACGCCGGCTGGGTGCCCAGGCCTTGGCCGCTGTTGCCACTTCATGTGTTTTACTCATTGCCTTTGCGTGACAACTGTGTGCCCTGCCGCAGGTGGCGCGCGAGACCAACGCGGAGCTGCTGGCGCTGCCGGAGGGCTGGGAGGCGTGCGACCCGGCCGCGCTGCTGGCCACGGTCGCCGCGGAGCTGGGCTCGCCGCAGGAGCCGACGCGCCTGGCCGCGCTGCACTGGCTTAACACGCTGCTCGGGCGCTCGCGGCAGACGGCGCGCGCTGTGGTTTGATTGGCGGCGCCAGGCCGCAGGCGCTTGTGGCGTCAGGCGCTTGTGACCTTTGCAGGCTCTCACAAGTTAAGAGATGATGTAGGCGAGGCAGGCGCCTTGCCGGGGCAGCATGCGGCGCCGGCCTGAAGCCGGCTGTCTGCTCCGCCTGCGCGCCGTCGCCATGAGCGCCTGCCAGCGCATGCACGGGCCGAGAACGCTGCTGGCAGCCTGCGGCCCCAGCCTGGCATGCGCACACGCTGCTCGTGCTCATGGATGCTCGGCCACCCGGGCATGCTGCCGTTGGAGCTGCTAGCACTGCCGCGGGCTCTGAGCGCGCAAGTGATGGGGTTAGGGCCGAGTACCCTACCCACCACCATCCCTGCCCCCGCGCAGGTCCTAGACCACCTGGGCGTGCTGCTGCCGGCGCTGTTCGATGCCCTGTCGGCGCCCAGCGAGCGCGTGGCCGTGGAGGCGCTCGCGGTGCTCGGCGCGCTGGCCGCGGACGACGAGGGCCAGTTCCGCGCGCTCATGCGCGAGCTGCTCGACCGGTGCGCGCCGCGCGCCGCCGGCCGGCCGCCGGCCAGGCCCGCCGCAGAGCGCCCGCGCGGCGACGCGGTGGACCTGTATGAGACGTGTCCGGTAGGGCTGGCGTGCAACCCTACCCTACACGCGCGCAAGCGCGCAGGTTCCGCGGCCCGCTGGGCGGCCGGCTGCTGCAGCGCCGCGGCGGGCTCATCGTGCGGCGGCTGGCGCTGCGGCTGGGCGGCCGCGCGGTGTTCGGCGGCCTGTCCGCCATCCTGGAGGCCGAGCGCGACCTGCCCTTCGCGGCCGCGCTGGTGCAGGCGCTCAACCTCATCCTGCTCACCGCGCCCGAGGCGCGCCCGCCGGGCCCCACCCCCTACCAGGATAGGGTGTGGTCAGGGTTGCACCCCAAGGACGACCTGCTCTGTGCGGCCGCGCTGGTGCAGGCGCTCAACCTCACCTGCTCACCGCGCCCGAGGCGCGCCCGCCTGGCTGACTTGGTGCCGCAGGGTAGGGTGCGGGTCAGAGTCAGAGTCTCACCCCTCATGATGACCTGCCCTGTGCGGCCGCGCTCGTGCTAGGCCCCCAATTCTCTGTCCCTCAACCCCACCCTGCTCTACGCGCCAGAGGCGGCCCCCTTGCTGCAGCCCCAGCACAAGCCGCGCCAGCGCAGCCCAAGCACGAGCTTCAAGGTCGCCGCCCGCGCTTGATGCACTGGCTCAGGAAGGCCGCGGGGGCGTGCAGCTGGGCGGCCTGCGCGCGCTGCTGACGCGCGCGGGCGCGGGCGGCGAGGGCGCGGCGCTCTTCACCGCGCTGTACCGCTCCTGGTGCCACTCCGTCGGCGCCGTGCTCAGCCTGTGCTTCCTCGCGCAGGCGCGCCGCCGCCTCGCCCGGCAGCCGCCGGCGCCGGGCCTGGCGCTAGCAGGGGCGCTGTGCGCATATCCCGGCATGGCGCAGGCCCCGCGCACAAGCTGCTGTCTGAGCTCCACGTGTGTCATTTAGGCGCCTGTCCTGCGAGCGCAGGGCCCGACGACGCTCGCCCGACCTCTGCCAGAAAGCTCGTGCCTGGGGCGGGGCCAGCTGATGGCTGGGCGGGGCGCTGCAGGCGTATGAGCACGCGTACGACCTGGCCGCCAGCTTTGGCGAGCTGAGCATGAATGTGGAGGTTCTGGTGCAGGCGCGCACCCGGCTCGCCGCCCTGCGCCCTGGGTCGCCGAGCACCCGGCAGCATGACCGGGTGCCTGCACTCAAGCAGGCAGGCAGCCGCGTGCGAGCATGCAGCCGCGGCCGCTGCCGTTCGGGGAGGACCACACTGCAATGCACCAGATGTGTCATTGCCGCAGAGGTGCATGTGCATGTCAGCTTTGTGCCGCTTGGGCGTACCCGCCTCCGGTGCTAGCACGGGAGCTGCAGGGTTGAGGCGCAGGGCTGGAGCTGCCTGTGCCGCCAGGGCCTTAGGGATAGGGTCCCACTGATTTGCCGCAGCGTGGGGGCGCAGGTGGACCGGCTGGTGCAGCTGCTAGAGACACCCGTGTTTACGCCGCTGCGCCTGCAGCTGCTGCACCCGGCCCACCACCCGGCCCTGCTCAGGCGCGCGCCCGCCCCTGTTGACTCCTTAGAAAGAGATGATGCAGGTGTCAAACCGCGCCGGCTGATACTGACGCTGGCATGGCGTGATTCCGTGACCGCTCGCGCGTCCTGCCTGTTGGGAACCTTTGCCGGATAGAGGCTGGGCCGTTGCATTTTGCCCGGAAGACTTTCGTGGAAGCAACCCTGCACGGGTCCTGCACAGGACAGGGGTAGGGTATCTGCTTGGCGTGCACATGCAGGCTCTGCGAGCGGGCCTTGTGGTGCGACTTGAACGGCGCGCGAAGCCATGTCCTGCCCCCGCGCGCAGGAGCCTGTACGCGCTGCTGATGCTGCTGCCGCAGAGCGACGCGTTCAAGACGCTGCACGCGCGGCTGCACTCCGTGCCGCCGATGGCGCTGCTGCACCCTGCGTCCGCGCCCGCGGACGGCTGCCCCGCCCGGCCGCCGCCCGACCCGCCGCGAGCCGCGAGCGCAGCGGAGCGGGACCCGGCGCCCTCCTCCACCAACGGCGACGGCGGGGCAGACGGCGGCGCCGGCCGCCGCGTTGGCGCCGGCAGGGATAGCGGGGCCGGCGACGCTGCCGGGGACGGCGGTGAGGCGGGCGGCGCTGCGCGGGAGGGGCCGGGCGCCGGCATCGAGTTCGGGCCGCTGCTGGCGCTGTTCCGGTCGCGGCAGCGCGCGGTGGAGGCCGATGAGGAGACCCGCCGCGCAGCCGCCCACGAGGCTGCCGCGGGCTCCACGGGTGCGCACGCTCCGAGGTAAAGTAGGCGCAGGCATTGGGCTGTGGTAGGAGTAGGGCGGCAGACAGCAGCGCGCGCTGCGTGGTGGCCCGCGGGCTGCACATGTGGCGACCCACCGGATCGCCGCTGAAGCCCGCAATGGTACGCCGCTGGTCCGACTTCGCACATGCCAGGGACCTGGAAGCCAGCTAGTCCGGCTCCGTGTCGCCATGCATTTGAGTGCAGGTGTCTTGGACGCCAGAAACGACGCGAGCACCGCGATGCACCGCATGCCGGTCTGTGACAGAGCAAAGTGCAACCATAGTCTGGCTATTGCTGGCTCCTGCACAGCGGCCAGTTCGCGTGCGCGGCGCTGACGCCTTCCGCGCGATAGAGCATGAAGACGCGCTGGCGCATGCGAGCTGGGACCCTGCGGAGCAGGGCCTGCAGGCCGGCGAGCGGCTCAGCGGGCTCACCGCCGACCGGCGGACGGTGTCAGACAGCTCGGCATTTCTCCGCTTGTAGGCTGCCTGCGGGCTGGCAGCCGGGTTGGTCGCCGGGCGTGGGTTGGACCGGTCATGACTGTGCCCGCTGCTAATGCCTAGCGCGCCTGCTGCGTCGCGTCTGGGTTCTGTGGTGCACATGATGAAGGCTCATCAGTAGCTGTCCTGTACAGAGTTGTTGTTGTGTGCCTTCTTCATGTCCTGTACGGAGTTGTTGTTTGTGTGCCTTCTTCATGAAATGCCGTCCTGTTTTGGCAGTCGACCTTGCAGCCCCGCAAGCTCGCCCTGCTCGAGAGGCAGAAGTGCTGAAGAGCAGCGCTTTGCCTGAGCAGCTGGGCCGTCTGCATGCTTCTAGAGTGCATTATTTACAAGCATTACTTGCAACACGGCGCACGTTGAATGTGCGCCCACAGAGCACCGGGACCGTGCTTGCCAGGTTTGACAAGACAAACAACCTAGTAACCTTCATCCTGGATATACGCATGTCTCCTGTCCGATGCTTGTGGCTGCATTACAGCAGCTGCCCACCTACCACCTGATCTGCTCAGAAAATAATCCTATACACGCACCAGACCAAAGCAGCAAGGCAGGACCCTAGCGAGATGCACGAACAGCAGACACAGTTCACCCAGGGTGCTCTCTGAACATGCGGGGGTGGGGCGGCGGGCGGGCGGGCAACGGGGGCGTCGGTTGGCGTCCCCCGGCGTGGCGCCACGCACCGCCCGCCACAACACTGGGGCTGCCCAGAAGCGGCAGCCCCTACAGGCGGGCACGGCAGCCGGGTCGCTGCCATGCTCGCCTTACACTTGCACTTTTACACACATGGCTTGGCATGTTCATCATCGGGTTGGGGATGGGCGCGCCGCGCATGCCGCGCCTGCCCGCACGAGCAGGGCACTTGCGCAGTGCGCCGACGCGTCTCGGTTGTCTGGGCTTGGTTTCGGGAGGCTGCGGCTGTCACCAGACGACCGGCAGCGGCAGCGCTGCGCGGAAGCCGGGGGGGGCCATGCCCGAAAGTCCTGATGCGGGGGAGATAGGGTTGGAGATAGGGTTGGACCCCACCCGCGCCGGGCCAAACAGCTGGTACGCGGGCGCGCCGCCGGTCAGCGGCAGGCCGGCGGCGGCGGCGGGCTGCGCCACGGGCGAGCGCGCGAACAGCGAGAAGCCGCCGATGGCCTGGCCGCGGTCGAACGCGCCCAGCGGCAGGGCGGGCTGCTCCTGCGGGGGTAAAGCACGCGTCAGAGAGCACAGGCTCGCCACAAGGAGGACCGCATGCGCCTTGGAGACCTGAATGACGCAGGCCCAGCCACACACCGAAAGGACAGAAGGCTGCCTGCACACAGCACTGGGACTTGTATATAAAAAGCTGACATGCTGCCATCACCGCCAGCGCCGCTGCAACCCCGACGCGCGGCGGCAGCTTGGGGTGCTTAATGAAATGGCGCTCCTCCTGACCAGGTCTTGGGGTGTGGGGTGCGCTATAAAAGGAACCTGCACGCCGGCATTGCGCTCACAAACAGACATGCTGACAGCCATGCAGGTCGGGTGCCAAGCCGGACCTCGCGCTGCCAGGCCCTGCGCACGACGGGCCACAGCACGCTCGTCGCGTGCACGACGTGCACCGCCGGCGCGCCCGGCGCGCCCGCCTTGCCGCCCGCATGCACGCCCGCTGGCGGCGGCGCGGCCGCGGGCGCCGGCGCGGCGGCGGTCCGCGCCGCCCAGGGCGTCCAGCCCTCGGCCGCCTGCGCAGCCATGCGCGCGTGCGCCGCTCAGCGCCCGTGCACGCCAGCGGCCCTGACATGACCACAGGCGGGCCAGAGCTACTTCCAAATATGGGCCGCCGTCCTACACACCAGGGTCTTGCGATACAGAAGCTGATCAAGACTCGGCGCATGGCCGCAAAACATGGAGGGCGTTCAGGCCGCGGGTGCATCCACAGATAGTGCTTTCCTGTCCTTGGCTGGTCCCTGACAGACACGCACAATTTGAAAGCATTACGCAAAATCAGTAACGTCTGCCCTTCCTCAGCCGCTTTAAGACAACTAACATGCAGACACCCAAGGGTGCGTGCAGCGTAGCTGCTGACACCATATCAGCTACCTACCCTAGACCCCTTACAATCGTACTTCCAAGATAGAGCAACAACCAACAAGAGGGAAGCTGCGCCCGCGCAGAGCTAGCACAGCAAGCGCACCTGCTTCATGGGCGCCTGCGTGGCCACCGAGCGCACTTGCTCCTCACGCGGAGGCGGCGGCGGCGGCGGCGGCGGTGACAATGACGGCGGCGGCGGCGGCGGCGGCGGCGGCGGCGGTACGGTGGGCGGCGGCGGCGACGACTTTGGCCCCGCCGGCGGTGGCTGCGCCTGGCCGGTCACGCGCGCCACGCCTGCGCCAGCACCCTCCCACGCAGCGGCCGTCGGCGCCGCGCGGGGCGCTGGCTGCGCAACCACTGACGCTGCAGCGGCCAATGCGGCGCCGCGCCCCTCGGGAGCCGCGGCGCTGCCAGGCGAGGTCCCGCGCGGCGCCGCGCCCGCCATGGGCACCGCCCATGGCAGCGGCAGCGTGCGGCCGGGGGCACGCAGCGGCCGCCCGGGCTGCGCGCCAGCGGCCCGGGGCCGCCCGGCCGGGGCTGCCACCGCCGTTGCGCGAGGGGCGGCCGCGGCCACGGCCGCCTCCGCTCGCAGGCTCGCACGCGGCGGCTCCGGCGTGCTGGAGCGCGTGTTCGACGGCGACGGCGACTGCGAGCTGCCCGCGGGCGCGTGCCGGCGGCCGCCAGGCGGGGCCGGCGCGCCCCCGTGCGCCGCGCTGGGCTCCGTGTGCGCGCCGGCGCCGCCGCGCCTGCGCTCGCCCACGGTCACCCAGGCCGCGCCATGCGCCGGCAACGCGCCCGCCGCTGGGCGCCTCTCCCGCGTCGGCGGCTCTGCTTGATCGGCAGCGCGCTCCGGCGAGCGCTCGGCAGCGATATCTGCGACGCCCGGCACCGGTGTCCGCTGAGGCGCGTCCCCAGCGCCGCCCAGTCGCCCGGGCGACGCGCCGCCGGGCCCGCCCGCGCTCGCGCGGGGGGTTTGCGGCGCGGGGACGGGGCCGTCGGCGGGCAGCGCGCGGGGCGGCGGCGAGGCGCTGCGCGCGCGGCGGCACGCGCCGCAATCGCCGCCGTCGGGCGCGTCGGCCGGCGCGCCGCAGCCGCACAGCGCGCGCGCCTCCGCGCGCTTGCCGCCTTTCTTCTTCTCCTTCTTCTTGTTGGCCTTCCGCCGCCCCTGCTCCTCGTCGCGCGCCACCAGCTCCAGCAGCTCCGCCTGCCGCGTCGCGCGCGGCGCCTGCTCAACCCTGACCCCTATGACAGAGTCAGGGTTGTTGATAGGGTTACGCTCTAATCCTACCCTGAGGAAGGTGCCGCAGCAGCCCGACGCTTGCTGGAGCACCGCCGCCCGTGCGCACACTCTCAGTGACAAAGCAGCGCGCGTCCCGGCTCAGGCCGCTGCTGCCACCACGCTCCTGCGCCTCCGGTCCGGGTGCCGGGGACTTCCCCGTGTCGCCTCGCCCGCTGACATCAAAGGCAGATAGGGATAGGGAAGGCGTGCGACAGAGAGCAAACAGAGACACAGACAGACGGAACCTGCACGGGCGTCCGTCGCGAGGCGGGGCCGCGCCTCGGCCTGCCGCGCGCGCAGCTCGCGGAACGCGTTGCGCAGCCGGTCCTCCATCATGTCCAGCGCCAGGTGCACGAACAGCAGCAGGGCGTTGTGGCCGGCCGTCTGCTCCCGGAACGCCACCTCCACCTGCGCCGTGCTCGGCCATTCGGCCGCCGCTCCCGGCGGCTCCCCGTGCAGGCATAGGGTTAGGCTAGGGTAGCACATGCTTTGTCCGGCTGGACGTCAGGCATCCGCATGCAGACACGCGCTACGATGGGGCGGTGCGCATGCCAATCAGCGCCGCCGCGCGCGCGGCCTCTAGAGGTTCGGCGCCGCGCTGCCGCGCGTGCCCGGCGCGGCGCGCGCGCTCCAGGGCGCGAACGCGGCCGCAGACGTCCAATCTGCATGACTGCCTCCTTTGCCAGGAGCTCCGGCGTTGGCCGGCGGCGGGCGCGCGCCTGGCCCTTGAAGATGAGCGCGACGGAGTCCACGAGCGCCTCGCGCGCGAGCTCCGGCGTGTCCGCGTGGCGCACACCGTCCCCGCCCTCGCCGTCCGCCCCCTGCGTCACGGCGGCCCCAATCACCCCCGGCAGCCGCCCTCCCACATGCCGCCGGCGCGCGCACCAAGCCGCACTCGACACGTGGCCGGCACAGCCGGGACAGCACGGCTCAGCGGGGCTCAGCCCTGTCCCCTCGCGGCCACCCCGGAGCGTTGAGCCCTGACCTTACAGTGACCCACCACTGATCCTCAAGCTGGGCACAAGCGTCAGCGGAGCGCGCCTTGCAGTCCTCCACCTCCTCGGCGCGCTCGAAGAACGCGGCCGAGCCGGGGCCCTCCAGGCGTACAGCGCCGTCCGCGACGGACAGGCGGTGGCCGTCGCACACGGCCAGGCCGCCCGCCTCCTCCGCCGGCCCGCCCGGCCGCGACCGCAGCGCGCGCCACTCCCGGAACACCTGCCGGGGCGGACCCCGATCGGCGCCTGCAGCTGCGGGCTCTGCATGCGCCTGGGCGGCAAGCGGCCCGCCGGTACGGCAGGCGGCCGGTGTTCGCGCGCCGGTGGTGCAACGCGCCCTGTCTGCAGCCGGCAAGATGCAGCCTGGCATGTCGCCGCGAGTGGCCCCGCGCAGACTCAATCACAGCGACAGCGCCCGGGTGCGCAGGCTCCCCGGCTGAGGCGCCGCGCCGACCGGCGCGGGGAGGGGCCCGCGCACGTTGCCGCGGCAGTCGCGGCAGATGCGCAGCTGGTACTTCAGGTGCGCGTCCAGCTCCGCCACAAAGTCCTCCTCGCGCAGCCGGAAGAGCGCAGCGCGGTGCTCGCCCGGCAGGCCCTGCCAGTACTCCACCAGCGCCTGCGGCGCAGAAGGGGGGGGGGCGGTCAGGGTCAGCGCCCCTAAGCCCGCCAGCGCTCCGCCAGCACCTGCGTCGCGGGGCGGGGTGAGCCCAGGGTCAGGGCGCGGGCCCCGCCAGCACTCCGCTGGCGCCTGCGCTGGGCTGCAAGTCACACCGCTGCCGTGTCCAGGCTCAGCGGCCCTGCTGCGAAGAAGCGCAAGCCCGGCTGCCGTCCTTTGCAGCTGCAAGTGTGCATACGGCTGCTGCTTCTGAGCCTGGCGCCCCCGCTGCATGGCCCCGCAAGCCCTACTTGACGTCCTTCCCGGCTACAAGTATGCGCGCAGCGACCAGGGCCATGGCCTGGAAATGCGCAGTCATATTGAGCACAGACGGCTGCAAGAGACAAGGCCGCAACTGATAGCTGAGCACATGCAGAAGTATATCGTAGGTACATTTATAGGGCGGGCGTGAGGGCGCAGGCCGGCCCGCACCTCCACCGGGATGGGGCTCGTGTGCAGCGCGCACATCGTGTGCCCCGGCCGCTTGGTCCAGCCGGAGCCGCAGATGTTGCCGGCCATAAACTGCAGCTCGCGCTCGCGCTCGCGCGCGCGCGCCTCGGCGAACGTCGAGAACGGCGCCGCGTCCAGCAGCGCCGGCTCCAGCGTCAGCGCGCCGCACGGCGTCACGACCAGGCCGGCGAAGTACTCCGCGCACGCCGCGCACTCCATCGCCGCGGAGCCCTTGAGCTCATCGTACCTGCTACGCCGCACGCCGCTTCGTGACGGCTCGCTGGCATTGACATTCAGGAGGAAGCACGCCCTGCATCGCCGTACGAAGCCGTGCATCCCCTTGGTGCTCGGCGTGCGCGCTGCGCGGTGCACAGCTTTATACGCGCTAGAGCTATGCTTCTTCGCCTCCCTGGAGTGCTGTAGGGTGCGAACACAGCGTGCAGCGCGTGGCGCGCTGTGCTCTGCACGCTGTGACAAGGACCGCCCGAGGAGGGCTTGAAAGCTGTGCGCGCGCTCGCCGCAGCAGCCTCGGGCTCGTCTTGCCCGCGGCTCTGCAGCACGCTTGCACACCCGTGCCAGGTGCTTGTGCGGCTTCCTGCAGCAGCCTCGTAAGTTGACCCGACGAGCGCGTCCCCACACACAGCTTCCCAACGCTCTACACATCCTCGCTCAAGCAAGCACTTGCTGTCGTTGGGCCCAGCTGCGACAAGGTGGAAGCAGGCGCAAGCGTAGACACCGCGCTGTGCTTGTGCGGCGAGCAAGTAGGTTGCCGCAGCGCATAGTCGAGGCAGTGCGCAGCGCTGCTGCCAGTCCATCCGTATGCTACTAGCCACAAGAGCTATGCGGCGCAAAGTGCGGGCGCGCCTCTGGTTTGCGACATCTCGACCCCAACGCGAACGAGGCTTCATAACAACGTGCAAGCTCATGCGACAAGCGGACACGCCCAGCAGGACGCTGGCGTGGCCTGATGGGCTTGCATCGCTCTGTACGCGTTTAGCATATTTTTACAAACGTAATCGCGCGGGCCTGCAAGCCGTGTGCGCCCCAGAGCTCTGATCCCCGGCCTCCCCGGGCGCGCGAGCCTGCGGTACAAGGTGGTGCGCGCCTCAAGGCGAAGAGCCCGTGGCAGCGCCCGCATGACAGCTGTCGGATGCGCGCGAACAGGGCCGCCCGCTCCACGCGCAGCAGGCTGCGCCGCTCCGTCGCGCTCAGCTGCGCGTACCAGGCCCGCTGTTCCTCTGAGAACGCGGCCTCCCTGCCCAGCTCCTGCACCGGGACGCTCCGGGCTGGCCGCATGCTGCAGGCCGGCATCGCAGCCCTGCGCTGGCGCAGCACGCCTCGGGATCCGCCCTCCTGAAGCCTCGCACGCGCGTGAAGTTGTGCACTTTCTAATTACCCTGCACAGGCCCTCCTCAGGCCTGCTGCTTGCTCCCCGCTGCTTGCGCAGCGCATCGGGAGCGGGCGCTCCCAGGGCAGTGGTCCCCGGCCCGCCGGACGGCCCGCTGAGGCAGTGCGCGCTGATGGACACGCACATCTTCATCCCGGTGGCGGGCAGCGACGAGGTGGTCGCCGTGCCGCTGGCGGAGCTGCCCGCAGAGGCCGAGGACCTGCTGGACATCCTCAAGGCAGAGGAGGCGCCGCTCTCGCTCTGGCTGGACTTTGCCCGGGCGTACCTGGCGGAGGTGAGCGCGCGCTCAACCTGCGCGCTCCAGCAATGCACCAGGCAGCTTTTTGTTCTGCAGAAACACCCCACACGTATCTGAGCAAGGCTGTGCTTGCAAGTGCCACATCCGGTGTTCGACCACGCCTCGGTGTAGCCCGAAGCCAGGGCGGGGCCGACTTGCTTGAGTGAGCCTTTCGGCTTGTGACGCCAGGGCCAGGTGAAGCAGCACCTGCACATCCTGCGGGAGGGCACGGGCGCGGAGGTAAAGGAGTTCTTCGGCGAGCGCTGCCGCTTCGAACAGGCGCGCGCCCGCCGCAGGCGTGCAGTGCAGCCACACGCGGCCCTGCTCCGGGGCAGCTCTGAGGGGCAGCTCAGTCGACCAGGTCGCGGCTGTGTGCTTGCCCGCCAGAACGCGCGCGCAGCAGCGGGGGCCCGCCCTGCAGCCCTCTCCCCGGCTGCTTGCAGCGCAGGCGCCCCGGCGTGCCGGCTGAACGCGCGCCGCCGGACGGGTGCAGGTGCAGATCCACTGCGCGCTGGCGGCGTACCACACCGCGGCCGGGCGCGCCGAGCGCGACCGCGCCGCGCGCGGCGACCACTTCAGCCGCGCGGCCGGCCTGCTGAGCGCGGCGCGGCAGATGCAGTACGACGAGCAGCTGCCCATCCTCGGCCTGGGGCAGCTTGCGCTGGCGCGGGCGCGCACCCCCGCTGCCGGGCCCCCAGCCCTGCCTGGCACGGCACGTATGCAAGCCACATCGCTCCGCCGTCGCTCGTCCAGCACGCACGCTCGTTGTGCGGCGGCGTAGAGCGCCGACGGACGCCGCCGTGGGCAGCGTGGGGGCGGAGCTGATGCCTGCAACATGGCTGCCGTGCCAGCGTCCTGCATTGATAGCAACGCATGCGCTAGCAGGGCAATATGGACGCCGCCAAGCGCGATCTGAAAAGTGATTTGGAAAGTGTGGCTGCCGTGCCAGCGCCGCGCAACCGAAACAGTGCACACGGCCGGCAGGGCGACATGGAGGCCGCCAGGCGCGACTTTGAAAAGGCGGCGGGCATGAAGAGCAACGGGCGCACCAACATCTCCGCGCTCCTCGCGCTCGCCAACCAGCGCTTCCGCCAGGCGCGGCGCGCCCGCGCCCGCGGCCCGCCCGCGCGCCGCCGCGGCCGCGCGCGCAGCGCCGCCTGCCGCGCGCGCGCCCGCGCCGCCCATGCTGTTTAAAGCGCGGAGGCGGCGGCGCCGGCGCGCCCGGCTCGCGCTGGCGCCCGGCTCGGCCCGCCGCTGCCGGGCACGCGCAGCGCGCGCGCGCCGGCGAGGCCGCGTGCAGCATGCAGCGGGCGCACGGGAAGCGGGGGCCGGCTTGGGTCGCCCGCCGCGCCGCGCCTTGGCTCGGCCGCGCGGGCGGTGGCCGCGCGGGGCGCTGACGCGGGCGGGCGCGCAGGGCGCGTACGCGGAGGCGCTGGCGGGGTACGCGCGCGCGCTGCGCGCGCACCCGGGCGCGCCGGCGGAGGTGCGCCCGCGCCTGCGCCCGCGCCCGCGCCCGCGTCCCCGCCCGCCCGCCCGGCCCGGGCGGCCGCCGGCCGCGGGCTGTGCGCCCGGCGGCGCCATTTCAAGCTCGTGCACGGATGCGCGCGTGCTGAGCAGCGGCGGGAGCGCCAGGTGCGCCTGGGCCTGGCGGCGTGCCACTTCCGGCTGGGGCGGCTGCCGGCCGCGCGCGCGGCCTTCCGGCGCGCGCTCGCGCTGGCGCCCGGCTCGGCCGAGGCGCTGCTGGGGCTGGCGGTCATCGCGCTCGCCGGGCCCGACCCCGAGCGGTGCGCGCAGGGTCACTTGTAGGGTTTAGGGCCTGGGGCGCCCGCCGTATGCCAGCCAGTGGCCGCGGTCGCTGGCTGCGGGCATGCGCCGCTCGCCGTGCCAAACCCGGCTGCGGTCGGTGGCAGGTTGTGCCAGCGACAGAGTGGGGCAGCCCGCGCCGCCCGGGCGCCTGCGCGCGCAGGCTGCCCGCCCACGCAGCCGGGCAGCCGGGCGCAGGGAGAGTGCGTGATGCATGCATGCTACATTGGGCTCCAGGCTCGTGCCTCTGAGCGGCGCGGAGCGCCCTGGTCGGTCGGGCTGCCGGCGATCCGATGCACTGCTATGCAGGGGTGCGCCGCATGCGCGAGGCGCCGAAGAGCGCCGCGCGTCGACAGGGGCGTGAAGGAGGATAAAATGGGGTTAGGTTAGGCGCGCCTACCAGACGCGCGCGCCGGCAGGGGCGCGATGGAGGACAGGGCATGGTTGAAATCGAGGCGCAAAGGCATGTATGGTTGAATCAGGTAGGGGCGCGCCGACCAGCGCCGCGCGCCGGCAGGGGCGCAAAGGAGGGCCTGGATCTGCTGTGCCGCGCGTATGGCGCGGACCCGGGACACCCGGGCGTGCTGGCGGCGCTGGCGGCGTGCAGCCTGCTGCGCGGCGACACCGTGCGCGCCGGCGCGCTCGCGGCCGCCGCCGCGGAGGCCGCCGACGCCGACGACGCGCGCGCCGAGGCGCTCTCGCTGCAGGCGCGCCGGGCGGGGGCGGGGGCGTCGGGCGCTACTGCTTTGGCGATACGTTAAGCAGCTGCTCGGCGCGACAGGACGCTGTGCCGCCGTGCGTGCGCTCTGCAGCGGAGGCTGCAGGCGGGCAGGCATGCCGGGCGCTGCGCCTGACCGGCGGGTTACAGGGTAGGGTTAGGGTTGACCCTAGCCTAATCCTACCCTACCGCAGGCGCGCGCGCACCACGCGGCCGGCCGCCTCGCGGACGCCTACCGCGGCTACCAGCAGGCCAGCAAGCTGGACGCGCGGCTGCCGCTGCCGCTGCTGGGCATGGCGCAGATGAACCTGCTGCAGAAGGAGTTCACCAACGCGGCCAGCCTGCTGGAGACCGCGCTGCAGCGCGTGCCCGGCTGGGTCGACGCGCTCAAGGCGCGCGCCGCGCGCGCGCCCCCTGCCTCCTATGATCGCCCGCTCGCCCGCTCGCCCGGCCTCCCCGCTGCCAGCGCCGCGTCCGCCCCCCCAGCGGGCCTCCTGCGCCGTCCCTGATGCGGCGCGCCGCGCCTGCCCAGACTGCACGCGCACAGGGCAGCGTCGGCGGCTGCCGATCAGCTGAGGGCGCCCGCATGACTGGTGCGCTGGCAGGGAAGGGTGTAGTAGGGTAGGTGAACCCTTACCCCGACTGGCGGGCGCGGCCGGCGGGCGGCAGGTGCTGGGCGCGCTGCACCCGCAGATGGAGCGCAAGGGCCGCGCGGCGGCCGCGCACTTCCGCGCGGCCACGGCGGCGGGCTCCGTGAGCGGCGAGGTGTGGGAGATGTACGGCGAACTGCTCGCCCCCGGCGACCCCGCAGGTGCCCCGCTGCGCACCCCCCATTCAGGGCGCACCCTGCAGGCAGTGGCGGCGAGGTGTGGGAGGTGTACGGCAAGCTGCTCGCGCCAAGCGACCCCGCAGGTGCCCCGCCGGCCCGCCCGCATCCGGGCCGCACCCCGGCAGGCAGCGGCGCGCAGGCCGCCGAGGCCGGTCTGCTCCGAGGAGCTCGGCGCCCAACACGCCATCATCACCCTTTGGCCAGAGTCAATGCGCGGGACACGGCCTCTTTTAAAAAGCCAGGAGATCGCTCGCTGGCCTGCAACTGTCCCTGACGGGGCGGCCGGGGCGGCAGAGGCGCTGCGCGCATACAAGCGCGCGCTGCAGCTGCACCACGACGCGGCCGAGGCGGACGTCGGCAAGCGGCGCAAGGCGGCGCGGCGCGCGCGCGCCACGCGCGCACGCGCGGCGCTCGCCAACGGCGTGGCCGACGGCGGCGCCGGCGAGGACCCTGCGCTCGCCACGGTGCGCGGCCGCGGGGCGTCAGGGCTGGCAGCGCTGCGCCAGATGGTCCTTGGCTTGCTGCCGATAATTTATAGCTTACGCCTGTGGGCACCCTGCTGCACTGCCAATCTTATATGTGTTGATGCCTTGCATCTAAAGCCATGTAGGTGTTCCAGACCCAGCAGTGGCAGGGCTGATGTCTGATACACGCGTACATTGCTGTCAGAGGTCTGTGCATGCGCCTTTAGCTAGAGGCCGCGCACGCTTTCCTGCAGCTGCGGCGGTCTTGGTCTGCGCTGATGCGGGCGTCGCGCAGCTGCCTGAGTGAAGCCCCGGCGCAGGACGACGCCGCCGCGGCGGCTGAGGACGCGCAGATCCTGCCCGCACCGCTGCCGGCCAAGCTGCTCAACAACGCGGCCGTGCTGCACATGCGCGCCGGCGAGACGGCCGCGGCGCTCGAGCTGGTGCAGGAGGCCATTGCGGCGCGCCCTCGCCTCCGGCACGGCGCATGCACGCGGGCAGCGGAGGGCAGGCAGGCGGCCTGTGCGTCTGCTGGCACCCTTCCTGAGTGGCTCCTAGTCCGCAACGTGCGTTTACGGCGCCGGCCGCCGCGCCGCCCGTGCGGCGACTGCATGCCGCTGGGCTCTCCGGGCCGCGGGGCGGCGGCGCGCCGACGGGAGCGCGCGCGCGGGCGCAGGCGGCTGAGGGCGCGGGCGCGGGCGCGGGCGGGCTGCCGGCGGGCGCGCAGGTGACGCTGGGCTTCAACCGCGCGCGCATCCGCGAGGCCGCCGCGCAGCCGACAGCGGCCGCGGCCGAGTACCGCGGCATCCTGGCCGCATTCCCGGGCTACACGGACGCGCGGCTGCGCTGCGCAGCGCTCGCGCGCGCGCGCGGCGACCTTGAGGCTGCCGTCGCCGAGGCGCAGGCGCGGCCAGCGGGTCCAGCTCTGCAGGGCCGGAGCGACTCCCCGGCGCTCGATCACTGTGTCGTGCCCCTTGCTGCATCTTGCGCGTAGCGGAACTACCTGACGACACTCAACTGGGCTGATGAAGGCACTTGCCTGGACCTTTCTCTGGGTATGACAGTGGTGAATGCTGTGAGCCTTGTCAGGCGAAATTTTTGGTTACCAGGGCGAGTGGCCATGCACCTCACGCAAGCACACCGTCTGCAGGCGGTGCTGGACGAGCGGCCAGGGCACCCCGATGCGCTGGCGCTGCTCGGTGCGGGGCCGCACGCGCCCGGCCACCTCCAGTAATGGCAGTACGCCGGCAGAGCTATCGTGCATTTAGTCGCCTGCACTGTCATCTTCTTGTCACCCTCTTCGCGGCCGTGCAGCCCGGGCCAGGTGCTGTTGAGCATCGGATGGTGTGGGCCGCTTGTGCTGACCTTGGCTGTCATGCTGTGTTGGGCGCCGTGCTCAAGCGACAGGGGCGCGGCCCCCACAGCTTTCTCGGGGCGCTGCGCCTTCGGTCGGCGCGCCGCCGCCTGCGCCGCGCGCGCGCCGGGCCGCGCGGCGCGCGGCGCGGCGCGGCCGCGCCCGGCGTCCGGCGACCCGCCCCTACACTTACACGCCTCCTATCCCGCAGGCGCGCTGCACCTGGAGCAGCGCGACTACCAGGCGGCGGAGGCGCGCTTCCTCGCGCTCGTGCAGGCGCCGGACACCAAGCACGACGCGTATGCCTGGCTGGGCCTGGCCACGCTCAACTTCGTCACCGCGCCCGCCGAGCGCCGCAAGGCGCGCGCCGCCCTGCGGCCGCCACCTGCGCAAGGTCCCTGGGACGAGAGCGCGGCCCCGGCGTGCCCAGCTCGGCCGCTCATACGGTACCCGCTGGGGTCCTGCCGAGCACCGGAAGCCATGCCGCCCCTTGTCAGGTACTCTTGTCAGGTACGGACGCGTTTGAGAGCAAGCAGAAGCAGCAGCAGATGCAGCGGCGGTCCGAGCAGCAGCAGCAGCGGCATCATCACCCCCGCGACAGGCGCGTGACGCTCCGTATAGGGTGTGGTCCAACCCCCAACCCTCTCAACGCGCGCAGCCAGAGGCCGCGGCCAAGGCGGCGAAGCAGTTTGCGCGCGCGCTCGACGCGTACCGGCGCGTGCTGGAGCGCGGCGAGGGCAACGCATTTGCAGCCAACGGCATCGGCGCGGTGCTGGCCGAGCAGGGGCACCTGGGCGCCGCGCGCGACATATTCACGCAGGTGCGCTACCGCGTGCACGCTTGCGAGGCGGGGCGCGCATGCCGGCCTGCTGCCTGGCGGCGGCGCAGGCGACCCAGCGTTCGAGCACCCCTCCAAGTGGCTGCGGGCGTGGCGCATGCTGGCCTGCTGCCTGGCGGCGGCGCGCAGGAGACCCAGTGTTGAAACACCCCCGCCCTCCCCTCAAGCGGCCAGCGCGGGGCGTGCAGGTGCAGGAGCTTATTCCCTAACCCTTCCCTATAACGCGCGCGCAGGTGCAGGAGGCGGCGGCGGCGGCGGAGGGCTGGCTGCGCCTGCCGGAGGCGGCGCTCAACCTGGCGAGCGTGTGCCTGGCGCAGGACCAGCCGGGGCCGGCCATCCAGCTGTACACGAGCGCGCTGCGCAGGTGCGCGCCTGACCGCCGCCCGCGCGCCGCGCCCTGGCGGCGGCCGCGCGCGCGGCGTGCCGGGGGCTGTGTCTGGGGCCACGCTGCGCGCGCAGCCGCCCGGTATGGGCCGGCGCCGCACCGCTGCTGCCCTAGACGGGATGCTCTAGCCCAGCCCAGCATCACGGTGGCGGTGTGGTTCGAGCCACGTGGGCTCGCCCCCTATCCCGCGACAGCGACGCCGTGCACTGTCTGCAGTGCATAGGGTAGGCTTAGGGTAGGGCTCTACGCGGCTGAGCAGCCATGCTTGTGTGATGGCAGGCGCGCGCGCGGCAGATACACGCATGGCACCGACGCGCGCGCGCTGCGCTACCTGGCGCGCGCGTACTACGACGCGGACCGGCTGCCGCCCGCGCGGCGCACGCTGCTGCGCGCGGCGCACCTGTTCCCGGTCGACCACACGCTGCGCTTCAACACCGCGCTGACCATGCAGGCGCGCGGCGCGCTCTGCGTCGGCATGTCGGCCAGGGCAGGGTCCGCCGTTGGTGGCAGGGTGGCGCTGTCAGGGCCGACGCGCTGGGCACCCTCACGCTGATGGTGAACCGAGCTGGCCGCCGATGCCTGCCACACAGCATAGGACCGTTTACAGCGGGCCTGCGCTGCTGCGACCGGCTCGCCATTTGCCCGGTGCCAAATGCGGAGCGCAAAGGCACAGCGGCCGCGCGCGCTCTGGGCCGGCATGCTGTGGCACGGCGCTTGCCAAGAAGGAAAGGAATAACCCCCCTGCCGCTGCCGTCGCGCAGGAGGAGGCCGTGCGCGCGCTGCGGCGGAAGCGGCCGGAGGGCGAGCCGGACAAGCTGGAGGCGCTCACGCGCGCGTCCATCGAGCTGGCGCAGGCGCGCGGCCAGGCCTTTCACATCGGCCGGGTTCAACGACCTGGCCCGCCTGGGCGCGCCGAGGGGCGCGCGCTCGGAGCGCCTGTCCTTTCGTATGCTGGCGCTGGCTCGCTCGCGGCTTGCACACAGGAGGCGTGAAGGGGAGCAGGGTGTGGCGCAGCCTCTCGCGTGAATCGCTCATCGCCAGCATTGGCACCCGGTCTATGGCACAGATGCAGCTACGTATTCGCATGGGGGCCCGCCGCCCTGCCCCTTTCAGGTCTTGCAGCGGGGCATGGTGCTCAGGAGCGCCAGCCTGATGCTCTCACAACCGCGCTCTGTGCAAGCGTCCGGCCGTGCGGCGCGGCCGGCGCTGCTGAGGCGCGTGCCGCGGCGCAGGCGCACCGCTTCTTCTCGCAGCTGAAGGAGCTGGGCGCCAAGCGCACGGGCATCGAGGACCGCAAGCTGGACATGCACATCACGTTCTGCGCGCAGACGCACCAGGCGGCCCTCAAGCATGTGGAGCAGGTGCCGCGCGGGCCCACAGCTGGTAGGACTTAGGGAAGGGGTCGCATCTCTGCGCGCGCGGCACAGGTGCCGCGCGGCCCTGCAGACGCGCCGCCTGCATGTTCTTGTGCTTCAAACCGTCCAATGCGCCAAGGCGCTTGCAGTGCACAGCGCCTCCCCTTTGCAGGCCTGGCCGTGCAGTCCGTCTCGCGACGAAGGCTCGAGTGCATGCAGGCAGGCACTCTGTCAGATCAGGCGTGCTGAAAAGCGGGGTGGGGGCGTGACTGAGGTGCCTCATGCATGGGGTAGAGCGCGGCGCCGGGCAGTGCGTTCCAAGCATCGAAACCTGCTCGATCAGGCTGTCCCAGAAGCAGGCGCAGAGGGAGGCCGAGCCGCTGGCGCGAGCCAAGCCGGCGGCGGCTGGAAGCCGCAGGGAACGTGAGCACGGGGCCCGGCAGCGCGGCACGGCGCTCCCGCGCAGGCCGCCTTCGAAGCGTCTGCTAGGAGCAGCAGGGTTCTGGCAAACCCGGGGGCCTGCCCGCGCGCGCAGGCGCAGAAGGAGGCCGAGCTGCTGGAGATGCGGCGCGAGGCGAGCCGGCGGCAGCTGGAGGCCGCCAAGAAGGAGCGCGAGGCGGCCGACGCGCGGCAGAGCGCGCGCGACCAGCAGGCGGCCGCCGAGAAGCAGCAGCAGGCGCGGCAGCACAAGGAGCGCATCGAGCGGCTCAAGGCGACCTGGAAGGACGACAAGGCGGCCAGCAAGGCGCGCGCGCGCTGCCCTCTCCCGCAAGCCCCGGGAGACCAAGGCGCCAGGTTGCCAGACGCGGGGAGAGCACCATGTCGCGGGCCGTGTGATGAGGAAACACGTCTGGGCAAGCTGCGCGCTGCGCGCGCACCGCTGCGCCTGGCACCGCCCTCCAGGCGGCGCGTGCGCGGGGGGCGAGGCGCCGTGCAGCCGGCCCGGGGCAAGGAGTCCGGGGGCTGCAGCCTGCCCAGCGCTGGGCGCCTTGCAGCCCCCCACTCGCCGGCAGCTAGCGAGCAGCCCAATCCTCCTGCTGCACATGTGACGGGTGCGACAGCGCCGTGGCCTCATAGTGCCCACATGGCAGAGCGGCCCATGTCCACCGTAACCCTGTGCGGCGGCGGCAGGCGGTGGAGGAGGGCGACGCGATGAAGCACGACAAGCGGCGGAAGAAGAAGAAGGCCGAGGAGGCGGCCGCGCGCGCGGACGACCTCTTCGCCGAGGAGGTGTGCGCGCGCCAGATGAACCCTCTCCCAAGACTGCTCGGGGCAATAGGTCGCCTTCTGCAGACTTTGGGCGGCGGTCCCACCTGCACGTCAGCGCTCGCCGGCGCCGCAAGCAGCGGCGCCGGCGCCACCGAGCGCTTGCCAGGCGCACAGCCGTGTCGGCCGCGCCCGTGAGCTCAGCCTGGCAGCCGGCACGGGCCGCGGCCCACAGCGGACTGCAGGACCCAGCGGGCACCGCGTGCGGAGGGGGACTGGCGCCGTCCCAGCCCCAGTCCTCCAGTCCGGGCCCTGGGTGGCTGCGCTGCGCGCGGCTCCAGCTCGCTGTTCTACCAACGTCCTGCGCGCAGTCAGCAAGCTGCTGTGCCTGCATGCACACCCGCAGCCACCTGTCACACAGGCCTTGCGCGGCCGCCCCCGCAGAGCCCTGGGCTGCATGGCGAGCGCACCAACGCGCAGGAGGATGACGGCGAGTACGACCCGGCGGCCGCCGACGACGAGTTTGCCGAGGCGGGCGGCGAGGGCCGGCAGCGGCAGGAGGCCGAGGAGGAGGCCGAGTTCGATGAGGCCGCCTTTGACGAGGCCGAGCGCAAGCGGCGCGCGCTCAGCGGTGCGCCCGTGGCGCGCTCGCAGCGCGCGCTCCGCGGGAGCTGCAGCCGGGGTGTCGCGCGCCATGCGCGGCGGCCTCAGCCTGGCAGCGCATGGTGGAGCAGAGCCCGCTTTGCGTCTTTGCGTCCTGGGCGGCGGCGCGGCGGGTGCGCCCAACTGAACACGCCCTGCAGGCCGGCCGCCCTGCTGATGCGGCCGCCACGCGCCTTTCATCGCCATCCCCCGCCTGCACTTTGGCGCACATGCCGTTTGGATGATGCGGCCCTGGATATAGAGATCGCGACGTGTTTGGGCATTGGGGTCCTCGCATTATGAACTCCATATTTACGGGTGCTGCGCGGCGCAGCGGCGGGCCTGGCCAGCGACGACGAGGACGAGGCGGGCGCCAGCCCGTCGGCAGGGCCGCCGGAGGGTACGGCGCCCTCTCAGGGCACGCCCGGCGGCAGCGGCGGCCGCCTCAAGCGGCACCGCGAGGGCGACGCAGGGGCGTCCAACGGCGGCCTGCAGGATGACGCTGACGGCCCGGACGGCCTGGCGGGCGCGAGCGGGGTACGAGACCCTGCTCTGAAGACCCTACTTCGCAGCCTGCTCAGCGTTTGGGGCATGCCCAGGCGCACGAGACCTGAAGTGCACAGGCGCTCGCCATGTCAAGTTCCCGTGCGGCAGCTCTGAAAGCCATACGCTCCTGTTTTGCACCTGTGCAGCTGTAACAAGTCGGTCGTGTGGCCATTCCTTCGCATGCACATGGAGCAGTGCGCCAAGCGCCATGTCGAGGCCCAGGGTGGCGCGCTGGAGGACGAGGGCGAGCCGGCAGGCGCCAGCGCCTCCAAGCGAGCGCGCACCGCGCTGCTGGACTCCGATGAGGAGGATGGGGCGCCCGTGGAGCACCCCAGCGCGGTGCGGCTCTGCCACAGCTGCCTTGACCTGGCCTGGCCATGTGATGGGTGTGGACGACTGCTGGGTTTTGCAGCAAGTTGGGAAAGGGTTACGATTGATCTTTTGTGCACCCCGCCTCATTGACTGTGCTGCAGGGTGATAGCAACATGTCGCCCTGAGCGGTGCTGCAGCTGTACATGCAGCGGGAAACACTCGCAGCGAGGTCCAGCAGCACAGCTGCAAAGCGCGCTGCCACGCACATCAACGTCTGTGCTGACCCTTTTCATGGGACCATGGAGCGCTTGGCCGAGAGGATGCTGTGCTTGCAGGGTCCGCCGCGGGCGCCCGGTGGAGCGGGCATGGACATAGACGGGGAGCCCGAGGGCGGCCCACGAGCGCAGCGGGCCAGTGCGATGGTGGACGACCTGTTTGGCAGTGACGAGGACGAATGAAGCTGTCAGGCGCAGCCTGTGGCGCCTGACGCTGGTGCCGCAGCTGCACTGTTCGTGGCACGCATTGCATTTACATGCGCGTGCCTGGCTCGCTGCGCGTGGGCCCCGTCCGGCCTCAAACGCAGCTGGTCCTGTAACCTGCAGGTCCAAAGTGACCCCCTGGTGCAGCTGCCCACAGCGGTCACATTAGGCAAGTCGTGGCTGACGCCCGTAAGCGCGGGAAGCAAGCACCCATTGCGTTTGCCCTAGGGTCAGCGCCCGATGCGCCCCAGCTGCGCGTTTGTGCGCGGGTTGGCCGTAAACTCCTGCGCGCCCAGTTTGGTGTCAACCGAGAGGAAGTGTGCGAGGATTGGCTGCAAACTCCTACGCGCCAAGTACCAAGCAGTATTTTCCCTGTGGCTTAATGCACAGGAATGGCCTCCGCTCGACGGGCAGGCTTGTGAACCGCACGCCCAGCTACGGCCCGCAGCCAAGTGCTCTGCATGCAGGGCCTGCCAGGGCCACTAAGCTTACGCCGGACGGCCTGGGACCGAGCGCGTGCCTGGACGCGCACGAGCGCCTCGTCGATCTGCGTCTGCAGCGCGCGCAGGTCGCGCAGGTACAGCAGCCGCAGCACCGTCGCCGCGGCGTCCAGGGCCGCCTCTGCACCCGCACACGCCTGCTGAGAAGGCATGCCTGTTGAAGCGGTGGAATGCCTTGGACATTGCGACCCTGCACACACGGGGCAGCCTGGGGTGGCAGCGTTCCCAGGACAGCACGCAGGGTCCGCAACCTCCATGCCAGGTGCTTAATCAGCCAGTGCAACAGCACTCTGTTGCTGAGGAGGTACACTCATTGCACGGCGGGCCGCACCGCCGGTGCTGAAGCCGAGCGGGAATGCCGACGGATCAAAGTTATCCCCGCCTTTGGCAGCCTGGCGACAAGCGAGCGCCTGTTTGTCTGACATGTGCACAGACACCTGGGAACTCTGCAGCACGCTTCAGAGTGCCTGTTTGGTTAATGCAGCTTTTCGTACGCATGATGGTCGAAACACACGAGGCCTTCACAGGCTCCACCTCTCGAGCACTATAGCGCCTTGCGCCCATACAGCTGACAGGCCACTCGAGAATCAACACGCAAGCATGCCGCAGCAGCAGCGCCTGCGAGTCAGCTCGGCATCATGCAGTTGAGGACCGAGGTGGCATGCGCACCCCAGCAGCGGCGGCGTCGCTGCCAGACGTGCTGCCCGCAGGCGCCGTGCGCAGCAGCTCGGCCACACGCTCCACAGCGCAGCCTAGTGCAGCCGCCTGGCAGTCTGCTGGCGCGCCGCCGCCGCCGTCGGCCGGCGCAGGCGCGCCAGGCGGCCCAGAGCTCGAATCGGGTGACTCCGCTGCTACCGGCGCGAGGTCCAGCCGCTCGAGCAGCCGCCGGACGGCCGCGGCGGCCTCGGGGCTGCGCACTAGCCCGCTCGGCCCAGGTCAGCTTGCCGCCCCACACGATTGCTGTAGTCAGCAGGCATGAATATAACGGTAAGCGTGCGCCACAGCAGGGGTTATGACAGACACAAGGGCGGCGACATGCGACTGGAGGCTGGCGCCATGCAGCAAGCGCCACTCGAGCATAGCTAATGCTGGCATCTTGTTTTCAAACATGGGCACTGCTCCATATATCTCACGGGATATCAGGAAGCACTGCTTGTGCTGCAAGAAAGCTTGCATGCTGGGGCCGCCGCGCACAGTCTGGCAGGGCCCCGGCCTCCGCGTCCGTATGCGCCCTGCTTGGCACACTCTGCTTTGGCGGTCCTGACGCGTGGGGTGACACCGCTTCTCAGCGCACCGAACAAGGAGGGCTCATAGCTGCACAGTGGAGCGACAGGCATGTTGAGCTCATGTCGATGTCTATCGGGCAGCAAACAACAACAACCAGGCAGAGTTGAGCGGAAAAGTAAGCAAAACAGGGACCAGGTGCCCGCCTACAGCACCAGTGACCGTACCGTCAGCGGGGCAGAAGCGGTCAGTATACTCGAGGCTCACTGCGTGGCGGAGCAGCCAGTCCAGCGCCGCCTCGCTCTCAGCGTCTCGCTCTGGACGCGCGAGCGGGCACTCCAAGTCGTCCAGGTACTGCAGGGTAACTGGGTATCAGCGCCGCGGCTCCTGTACACGCTAAGCAGCTGCTGTGCTTCCTGTGACAGGCGTCGCGCGCGCCTTTCTGAACGCTGCTGGCCAGGCGGCGGCGCTGATGTCTGAGATGCCGCCCCGTGCGTCCACGGGATACAGCCTCACCTGCGACAAGGCAATTGCTCGTCATTGGTGGCGTCTGGGCTCAGCTACATGAGCCACAGAGATGCTGGCTGGCCCTGCACCAGACCTGGGTGTGCTCCAGCCAGGCGACCAGGCCACGGAAGTCGTGCGCGACATCAAAGTCAGCGGCCTTGCTGTAGTTCAGGCTGCGCAGCAACAAGGTCCTGTGCGCAGACATGCTTGTGACACAAGTGTGGCTGCTACAGACCGGCAATCAACTACCGACAAGCAGGGCCCGCTGCTAGCACCATCAACGGCACTATAGCACTAGCTGCACTAGCACTTTCAGTCGCACAACTGACTGGCGAGTCGAGTTTCCCGCGTACTTTATGCGCCTCAGTCTTCTTCGCCTCTCTATTGCGCTGGCTGCCGGCGTTCTGCGATAACACAACCAAGCGAAGAAAGAAAACAGCAGCAAGCCTTGCGTACAGCTGGCGACGTGCAGCACCTGCACCTCGAGCCCGTACCTGCTATGGTGAGACATTCACCTTTGCGCAGCGGGGCGAGACGCGGTGCGTGCTCGCGAGTTTGCTGAAATGAGTGCGCGCCGCATGCAGGCTCACGCAGAAGCAGAGGCATCGATACTGAGGATATCAAAGCAGCCGGTGTGCGCACCTTCTGCACGCTGTGTGTATCAAGCGCACTGCTCCGGTGCAGCCCGCCAACTGCGCACTGGCAACCTTAGGGCGTGCTCGGCTGCATCGTCGTGAACAAGGAGGGCGCTGTGTTGCGGAGCACCAGTGAGGTGGGCGGCCTTGCAGCTTGTACTTGCATGTCATTGGCAACGGGTAAGCGCCTTGACACGCAAGCAGATACAGGCTGAGTTCACGAAGGCACACGCCCAGCTGATCCCCGACCTGGCAGCGCTGGCGCGCAGCATGGTGCGGGACCTCGATCCTACGGTGCGCCCTATGCCCTGCTGCCAGCTTATATCGTGCCCGCCCTCTCTGGCTGTCTTGGGCGCTGTCACACAGTGCACCCTCTGAGGCTGAGAATTTAATACATGCGTCTGGTGCACCAGAATGAGCTGGAGTTTCTGCGCATCCGCTCCCGCAAGCATGAGATCATGGTGGCACCAAGTGCGCAGCCCCCTCTGCTGTGCCTGGAGTTAATACTGCTAATGCCCCGCTTACGAGCGCGCACATTACGACAGACCCGGAGTTTGTCCTCATTGCTGTTCAAGAGGCGCGGCCAGAGGCGGCGCCGAGCTCGCATCCACCGCCACGGCTCACGCGTTGAGCTTGCACAGCGGCCAAGTGGGACTGGGATGCGAGCTGGGTGCGACATGTCCGCATGTTATCCAAGGAATGCCAGAAGCAAGAATGCATGACTGTTGCCTGTATTCACAGGCTGCAGACTCCTAAAGTTTATTTGTAATTTGTCACAACAAACACGCGCAGCCACACCTTATCCAGGCTGCTGGCTGAATGGCTTTCATATTTTACACACTTACAGAGATTGCTACAGAGAACCCCGTTTACAGCATCAATATTCCCCATTCACAGCGCTGGTGTCAATGCCCAGCGAGCAGCTTGGAGGGCTGCTCCGGCGCGACCTCTGACTTGAGCGCCTCCACCGTGAAGTTGTGGTTGGTGTAGATGCACACGTCCGCCGCGATCGTCATCGCCTTGTCAGCTGCTTTGCCGCACAACACACCTGAGGCTCCGCACACTTGGACACACAGCGCCGTCGCTAAACCTATGGCAGCTTCCCACGCTGACCACTCCAAGATGCGCATGCGAGGACAGCCGCCTTGCTGCGTTGCGAGCGCGCAGGCAGCAGCCAGCGACCGCTTCATTTTCCGGACAATTGTAAGGCCTAAGGGGCCACGCACCAATGTCCAAGGCCTTGAGGTCGGGCAGGTCGATCAACGCGCGCGCCGCCGCCAGTGCATACCCGCCTCCCGAGCCGATCGCTGCACGGGCGCACACTGCCTCACACCGCTCACCAAGCAGCTCACACCAGGCCGGGCGCATGCTCACGCGGCTCCAAGACGCTTCCAACGGAGACAGAAGGTCGAAGCAACGCACGGTGAGGCAGCACGCACGGGCTTGCGCCGCTGCGCGCACCGATCACGCCATCGTGCGGTTCCAAGACATCGCCGTTGCCGGTGATGGTCAGCGACTGCTTCTTGTCCGCCACCACCATGACCGCCTGCCCCCGCCACAGCAGATGGGGTTAAGGGTTAGGGTCCTCCACCCCTTACGGGTAGGGTATCATACCCCTGGCAGCTGGCCGGCTCTCTTGGTGCTCGCATGCTAGCTGCGAGCACACAGCACAGCCTCTGGCGAGGCAGGGCTGGGCTGAGCGGGGGCCGCGCACGTCGAGGCGCCTCAGGTACTTGTCTGTCCGCCAGAGCTTGGCCAGCTCGACGGCCGCTCGCGTGAGCTGGCCTGCGCGCAGGGGCAGACGCTGTCGGGTGTGACAGGTCGCCAGGTGTGACAGGTAGCTGGAGAGCAAGTACAGAACCACAGTGCGCCCCACCCAAGGACGCGCGGACCTGGGTGCGCCTCCAGCTGCATCTCCAGCCGCTCGAAGAGCGTGAATGCGTCTGCAGTGGCACCTGCGGCGTCGGAGCAGTGGTCAGCTGCCACAGGCAGGACAGGACGGCAGCAAAGGCGCCTGCTCCAAGAGCAGCCTCACCCGCAAAGCCCGCAATGGCCTTGCCGTCCCCGATTTTCCGCACTTTTCGCACCTGCTCAGCACGGGCCGAGCTTGTCAGCAGCCTGCCAGCAGCACAGTGCAGTGCAGGCCAGCTCACGGGCGCCGCCAAGAGCGCCGCACATTGGGCTTGACAATCTCATTGCCCTTTGTGACCTGGCCGTCTGCCATGATCACCACCTGCACGACAACCTTTATTAAGTCTTGCACCCTCACCACGCATCAGTGGCTGCGCTTCTGCTTGTAAGATGCAGCAGCGTAGCTCAGAAAGCACTGATGCAGGCATCACCTCCTCGCCCTTCCGTACACACAGCACGGTAGTGCTCCGGCTCTGCCCAGACTGCCAGGCGTTCTGGTTGCTGTGCATGCACCCGGACGCGGCAGCCGCGCCGCACCGCTCCAGCCATGCCCCTGCATGCCACCTGTTTGCTCAGACAGTGTTGTACCTGTCACCTAGTTCGAGCACGAAGGTGTGCTGACCTGCGGCGTGCGGCGCTGCTTGGTGCAGAAGACGTGAAGCGCGCCTCAAACGCTGCATCTTGAGCTCTCTGCACGTTGGGCCGCGAGCTGTTCTTCAGACGAGGTGAGGTACCAACTATAGTGCTTGCTCTTTTGGCAGTGAAATTTGCTTTGTGCAGGCTCGCTCACAAACCCTTCTGTGGCAGGTTGGCTCACAGAAACAGAGTGTGGACTGTGCCCACGTTCGTGGTGACCTGTCCTGCATCCGCGACCTGTTTCTGCACCGAAAACACGTTGTGTACAGAGTGTGCAGCAGCGGCTTGCTGCTTGGACAGGGGCGGCGGCGGCGCTGAAATGTAGCGGCCGCAATGGCGCATGCTGCTCGGCCTGAGGGCAGCGAGCGGACGGGCGCGATACCGTCAGAGCTGTGGGTGCTGCTGGAGGCTCGAGTGGACCAACTGCTGCAGCGCATCCGGCCCAACCAGCACAGCGAGGCGCGGCGAGTGCGGGTCGCGGACTATGTGCGCGGCTTGGTCAACCGCTGCTTCAAGCTGGAGGCGCGCGCCTCGGCCCCGGTGGCAAGCACGCGCCACATCAGCGCCCCGCTGCTGGCAGCACGCCCGGACTTCGGCCCTGCGCCCCGCAGGTGCAGGCGTTCATGTTTGGATCGGTGCCGCTAAAGACGTACCTGCCGGACGGGGACATCGACATGGCGGTGTTCCAGCTGCGCGGTGCGAGCGTGCGGGACACGTGGACCACCCGGTTGAGCGCGGTGCTGGAGGCGGAGGCCCGCCTCACGCGCCCGGCGTTCCGCGTGAAGGACGTGCAGGTCATCCACGCGGAGGTGCGGCCCCGCCGGCGCGCCGGCCCCGCCGCGCCCGGCAGCAGCGCGCGCCTCCCGGCGCGCGGGGAGCGCTGCGAGGGCGCAGAGCGCCCCGGCACGGCTGGCCGCCGCAGAGCCCGCGCCGGCTTGGCGAGGCCGGCGCGCTCGGCGTGGCACGCGCGCGCTCGCGCACCGGCGTGCCCACCGCTTTGCAGCCCGCGGGGAGTCGCCACTGATCCGCGCACGCGTTGCGCGCTGCAGGTGAAGCTGCTTAAGTGCCTGGTGGACAACATCGTGGTGGACATCTCGTTCGACACGCTCAACGGCCTGTGCACGCTGGCCTTCCTGGAGGTGGTGGACCGCCACGTCGGCCGCGCGCACCTGTTCAAGCGCAGCATCATCCTGGCGCGCCCCGCGCGCGGCAGGACCCTCCGCCTCGCCGCGGCCCCTGGCGCGTCCGCCGGCAGTCGCGGGCGGCCGTATGCGAGTCGCTCGCCGCTTGACGCTTTCGGATTGCTGCGGCTCGGTCGCTCGCTCGCGGCCGCGAGCGCGTGCGGTCGCGCGCATGGAGTGCGTCCGCGGGGCGTGCTCGTGTGCCGGGTTCCTCCCGATGCATAAGCCCCGCCCGCCCTCCGCTGTCTGAGGCCGTACCTGCGGGCGGCCCCATGCACAGTGCGGAGGGCATCACGGAAGACTGCCCAGCTGCGGACAGGGAGCCTGCGCTGTGGATGGCGCGCAGGTGAAGGCCTGGTGCTACTACGAGAGCCGGCTGCTGGGCGCGCACCACGGGCTCATCTCCACGTACGCGCTGGAGACCATGGTGCTGTACATTTTCAACCTGTACCACGCGCAGCTGCACTCGCCGCTGCGGGTGCGCTCCCTGCCCGCGCGGGTGCTGACAGGTGCGTCAGGCGTGCGCACCCTGCCCGCCTATGCCACACTGAGTGTGGCACACTCGCTCCCGCATGGCGCAGTAGCACAGGCCGCGGTGCGGAGAATGCTGACATGTCCCGAGATGATGCAAGCCCGCTCATGCATGTGGATGTGGTACTGAGCGCGCCCATGTGCAACGCGCCGCCAGCACTGCACGGCGCGTGCAGGGCTTTTGCAGCGGACCCTTATCCTGACCCTGACCCCGTGATGCGCCGCAGGTGCTGCACAAGTTCCTGGAGGTGTTCAGCGTCTTCGACTGGGACCGCTTCTGCCTCAGCCTGCGCGGCCCGATTGCGCTGGACTCGTTTCCCAACCCCGTCGGTGCGCCCTTACCCTAACCTTTGCGCCGCCGACGGCGCCCAAGTCGTGCTCGTGGCTCTCGCAGCCGCCCGGTGTGCGCTGCGGCGAGCAGCTGCAGCGCAGCGGCGCTAGCAATGCGGCTTGCAACGACGTGCACCGTCATGCCTGGCAGCTCACTGAGATGCGCACCTCTGGTTTGGCAGACTGCTCAGTCTGTGCGTCTTAGGAACGGCCTCCAAAACTGCCTGCCGTGGTACTGCATTGCAGAGCAGACCACCAGTGTACTCAGTTGACCTGGACACCAGAGGCGTTGAGCGGGCGGCCGCATGCGCCTTCCCGGCTGGCCTGTAAAGCGGCGCGCCTGCCATTGCATAGGCTCATACCTGCTTGCAGACCCTCTGCAGGACATGGCACATACCGTGTAAGCTGTCGCGCTGCGAGGGCTGCTGATGCATCGCTTCCGCGCCCCGCAGTTGAGCCGCTCGCGCTGGAGCCGGGCGCGCCGCCGCCGCTGCTGTCAGAGGATTTCCTGGCCAACGTGCTGGCCAACTACGCGCCGCCCGCGCCCAGCCCCCCGCGCGCGTTTGCGGTGAAGCAGCTGAACGTGGCAGACCCGCTGGTGCGCGCGCGCGAGCCTACCCTAAGCCAGGGCCGCGAGCGCCGTGCCTGCCGAGCGCCATGCCGGCCAAGCTCAGCCTGCTGCAGGTCTGCGTTTCCGCTCTGCGGCGCGCGACGTTCCGCAGATCCTCAAACGCCGCAGCGTGCGTGCGCTGGGAAGCTCAGCCTGCGCGTCGCCCTGCCTCATGGCCGTGTCCGCAAGGCCTGTGCCAGCGCGCGACGGACGGGGCGTGTTCGCCAGCGCAGGCGCCCGAGAACAACCTGGGGCGCAGCGTGAGCAAGGCGTCCAAGGCGCGCATCCGCAAGGCACTCGCGCACGGCGCCGCCACGCTGCATGCGGCGGCCGCGAAGGCGCGCACGCAGCGCGCCCGCGTCATGGAACGCAGGCCTCGCGCGTGAACGTGGCGGCGCTAGTTTATCAGAGGGGCCGTACGATGCAGCCTGTTCACAGGACGGGTCGCCTGCCGCAGGAGTTGGTCTTGGATCTCACTGGGTGCCCTGCTCGCTGCCCTTCTGAGCTGTAGACGCAGGTCTTGACGGCGCTGTGAGGAGCAGCGCACGCTGCGAGCGCAGCAGCCCCATGCCACCCACCCCAGCCCCATGCACGTGCCGATCGCCGCAGCCTGCTTCCACGCCCCTGCATCATGCGGCCTGGAGCTGTGCCGACGCAGACCTGTCTCTGCAGCCTGTTCCCACACCAGTTGAACATGTGGTTTGAAGCCGCGCCGACGCCGCCGCGCGCGCGCGCGCAGGCGGGCGACGGGGACGCCGTGGCGGCCGTGGACAGCTTCTTCCGCAACACGCTCAACGTGCCGTGCGTGCCGGCGCCGGCGCGCGCAGGCGCGGCGCCGCGCACGGCGGCCGCCGACATGCCGCCGCCGCCGCGGATACCGGGGCCGCGGCCGCCCGCGGGCGCGCCCGCGGGCGGCCCCGGCGGCGCGGGCGGGTCGCAGACGCCCAAGGCGGTGTGGGCGCCAGGCGCGCCCTTGGGCGCGGGCGCCGCGGCGCAGGCCTGCGCAGCGCGTGGGCCGCATGTGCGCGTTGTGTGTGCCTCGCGCATCCTTTGCTTCTGACGGAAGTGGGAGCCTGCCCGCCGATGCTGCTCACAGCCTTGGTGAGGCCGGGAGGCAGGCTGGCGCGGCTGCGGGCCGCCGGCGCCACAGACCGAACATGCTGCATGCTCAGGCGCCTGGCTGCACAAGGTGCTGACCCAGCAGGGTCGGGCGGGCTGTGCCGCAGCACGGTGGCCGCATCGCGCGCACCACAGCCGCGAGCCGCCCGAGCGCGCCTGCGAGCGCCGCCACTGGTGGGCATGTCAGCCTTGCGGCAGATCACTGAGCTGAGCTGAGCTGAGCTGAGGGGCGCGCCGCTCGGCAGGCGCGCCCGGCGGCGCGTTTGCGGCCACGCTCGCCGCACAGCGCGGGGCGCGCTCGGTGCCGGCGGGGCTTGATCGCGGGCAGCTGCAGGGGAGCGCAGCGGCCGATGGCGGCCGGACGCTGGACATGCAGAACGGTGCGTTGACTCAAACGCAGCGACCGGCTTCCCGCCGGACCCCAGTCGTGCAGGGGATGCGTCCCCTGCACCCCGTAGTAAGGGTTTGAAGTCATTATAAGACCTTGGAGTCAATGCCAGTCAGCTTGCATCGGTTGCCAGAAGTGCTTGCGCCTTGAAGCTGCCTTGGCATGGCTGAGGCTCCTCGCCCATCACTGATCGGGTCAGTGCCAGCATCAGGGCTCGCTGCGAGCCCCGCCGAGCGCTCAGCCCCGGGAGTGCGCCCGCGCAGGCCCCAGCGCGCACGCGCCCTTCGGCGGCGGCGCCAGGGACCCGTACGGCAGCCGCCTGCGCGCCGGGCCGGCCGACGCGCCGCACAGCAACGGCGGCCTGCCGCCCGCCGCGCACGCGCAGCCCGACGCGCTGACCGGCGCGGGCGGCGAGGCCGGCGGCGGCGAGGGCGGCGCATACAGGGGCAGGGCGGCGGGCGGCATGGAGGGCGACGGCGGCTGGCGCGCGCGCGCCGGGATGGCGGGCGAGCGGGCGGCGGGGGCCCCCGCGCACGCGCCCCGGGGCGTCCACGCCCAGCTCCCGCCGGCCGCGGAGGCTGTCTGGCACCTCAACGGCGAGCGGCTGCCGGCGCAGATGCCGCACCTGCGTGACCCGCCGCGGCAGGCGTGCTCACACCTGCTTTGCACAGCATGCCGCGCCATGGGGGTTGTTTGCTCGCCCTATAGCGCCTGCTCCTCCGCTCTCCGACGCTCGGCCGCTGTCGCGGGCGCAGGCGCACAATCCCGGCGCGCGCCGGGAGGCGCCGGGCCCGCGGGACGGGCGCGCCAGCCCGCACCTGAGCCCGCTCGGCATGCACGGCGGCCCGCTGCTGGCCCCGTATGCGCTGCTGCCGCCGCCGCCGCACGCCGGCAATGGCGCAGATGCGGGCGCCTACCAGCAGTGGGCCGCGCTCATGTACCCGCAGATGCAGGCCATGCTGGCCGCGCAGCAGGCCGGGCTGACGCGGCCGCCGATGTCCGGGCCGCCCGTCAGCGCCGGCGCGCCACTCTCGGGCTGCACCCAGAGCGCGTTTTTGGCGTGTCGTGCAGCCGCATTGCTTTTTGGACGCTTGCTGAACCGCGTCTCGCTGGTGTCCCCGCACACCAGGCTGCTCGCTGCGCAGTTACTGAACGTGCCCAGGGGCCGGGGCTTTGCAGCACGAGCTGAGCATGTCTTGTACCGTTATCTGAGCACGCAGACCGCTCGCAGGTCCAATGCAGTGGGTAGCCATGCCCGGCCAGGCGCCCGGCTGGGACGCGTTCTCCGGCATGGACGCGACCG